>Ga0207684_10000043_pt1 | contig 259939 bp, 233 predicted proteins | sample KBSK5501metaG_FD_184342 | JGI IMG/M metagenome (GOLD analysis project Ga0207684, IMG submission 184342) | Corn, switchgrass and miscanthus rhizosphere microbial communities from Kellogg Biological Station, Michigan, USA - KBS K5-50-1 metaG... | ecosystem: Host-associated > Plants > Roots >... | reverse complement strand
CAACCCTGGTCGCCGCAGCGATGGCGCCGGCCGCGACATCATCCGCCGCTGGGCGTCTTCGATTCGATCCCTCAGACCCGCGCTTCGCCCCGCCACCGCCCGAGCCGCTTCCTGACATCGAGCCAACTCCTATTCTGACTAAGTCGAATTCCCCTTACTAGACTCTTTCGCGCCGTGGCGGCGCCGCCGGGCAGCTATCAAAACTGAATTGAATTCTCAACCTGCACACATCGAATCCTCGTTCGACGTTTTCCTTCAGTCATTCGCATTACTGCCCGAGCAGCGAGAATTAATGATTCCTGACATTGAGTTCAGGTATGACTCACAAGGTCACTTGCTCGCTTAGAACCCATTTGGCAGATCCAATTCTTGCGTCGACGTTTCGTTAGGCCCCATCCGGTCACGTTGGGCTCCGCAGCTTTACTGATTGTCGGCCACCAGTTGCGGTACAGCTTTGTTCAATTCAAGCTGGTCGCTCACTTTCCGCAAGCCTGCAGTAAGCGCTTCAATTTGCTCCTGCTGCCGGTCGATTTTGGCCTGCTGTTCCTCAAGTTTACGGTGCGCTTTAAGGAACTCGTTCAGCAACATCGCGTTCACTGCTTCGTAGCGCACGGTGTTAACCTTTCCATCAGCGTCGCGAGCTACTAAGTCAGGATTCACCTTTTCCACTTGCTCAGCCACCAGACCGAATTGCGGGATGCCCTCGGGGTCAAGCTCGTGCTTATAGCGGAAAGTCACTGGTTTCAGCGCGAGAATCGCTTCGCTCGCCTTGTCCATGGGTTTGATCTGGTCCTTGAAACGCTCCGAGGACTGGACAGTGCCGAGGTGACCGTTGGTATCTATAATCACCCCTACGCCTCCGGCCACAGTGACCCCGCTAATGCCGGCGATAAACGTAGCGTTCTGCGTTCCCGGCGTGCCGATGCGGAGCGTGTTGGTCTCACCCGCCACCCCAATGTTGCCGATATCAATGTTGTCATTGCCAGTGGTCAAGCTGCTGCCAGCGTTATAACCCAAGGCAATGTTATCTGAGCCGAGGGTGTTGGCATTGAGCGCGAATGCCCCGGAGCCGGTGTTGTGCCGACCAGTGGTATTGAGGAAGAGCGCATGGAGGCCATCGGCGGTGTTGTATCCTCCAGTGGTATTGCGGGAGAGCGCTGCGTTACCGGTTGCCGTGTTGCGGGTGCCCCCTGTGTTACTATAAAGGGCCCGATAGCCGCTGCCCGTGTTGAAATTGCCACTTGTATTACTAAACAGAGCCTCATAGCCAATAGCCACATTGTCGGTGCCGGTTGTCAGGCTGAAGAGCGCATCCTCACCCTCAGCGGTGTTGGCGTTTAGGTAGCCTCCGTCCGGTGCTGGGCTGACCCCTTGAGCCGTCGGCGAAAGCGCAAAGCAGGCGAACGCGATGAGGAGAAAACCGCGCCGCAAAGGCCATTGGTTAGGCGAATTTCTTAGAAGTAGAGTTGTCATATTTTTTGTTTCCATTTTTTTGTTGAGGTGGGTTGTTGACTGCACTTTTGATAAGGGGATCACTGGTGCGCAGCTTTTACTGATTATTAACGACCGTTCGCAGAGCGGGCTTGCTCACTTCGAGTTGGTAGCTCACTTTCTGAACGCTGGCAGCAAGAGCGTCTACTTGCTTCTGCTGTCGCTCAGCGGCTGCTTCCTGCTCGGCAACTTTGGACTCCAATCGCGCGATAGTCGCTTGTTGCTCCTCAATTTTCCGATGCGCTTTAAGGAACTCGTTGAGTAACATCGCGTTCACTGCCTCGTAGCGCACGGTATAGACCTGGCCTTTGGCGTCGCGAGCAACCAGAGCGGGGTTTACCTTTTACACTTGCTCTGCCACCAGGCCGAACTGCGGGATACCATCAGGATCGAGCTCGTGCTTGTAGCGGAAGGTCACGGGTTTGAGTGCAAGGATGGCTTCACTCGCTTTATCCATGGGCTTGATCTCCGCTGTGAAGCGCTTCGAGGAAACTACCGTGCCAAGATGACCGTCGGTCCCTACGATCACTGTCGCACCTGAGGCAACGATCGCCCCACTAATGCCTCTGATATAAGCGGCAGTCTGTTTCGCCGTGCCGATCCGCAGCGTATTGGATTCGCCTGCGACACCTAGAGCGCCAATATCGATGTTGTTGCTGCCCGACGTGAGGTTAGCGCCGGCATTAAAGCCAAATGCGGCGTTGAATGAGCCGGTTGTGTTATTACCAAGCGCCCCAACGCCGCTAGCCAGATTGCTATTGCCAGTGGAATTGAGGAAGAGTGCCCGTATTCCATTCGCTGTGTTGTTGCTGCCGGTGGTGTTGTGAAAGAGCGCTTTTGTACCGTTGGCCGTGTTGCCGTTGCCGGTGGTGTTGTTCAAGAGCGCCTCAAACCCGGTGGCCGTGTTGTTATTGCCGGTGTTAAAGTTGTTTGTGCTGTCACCGCTAAGCGCCTCATCACCGGTGGCCGTATTGAAACTGCCGGTTGTGTTGTGAAAGAGCGCAGTAGCGCCGGTGGCCGTATTGTCGCTGCCGGTGGTGTTGGCACCCATCGCAGAGGCACCGGTGGCTGTATTCAGGTTACCGGTTGTATTTCCGTTAAGCGCCTGATCCCCGGTTGCCGTGTTGGCGCCGCCGCTTGTGTTCTGGTAAAGCGCAAACTCGCCAGTCGCTGTGTTGGCGCCACCGGTTGTGTTGCTGAACAGCGTAGAAGCACCGATGGCCGTATTGCCACCGCCGCCCCCGTTGACCGTGTTGAATCCGCCACTTGTGTTGTTAAAGAGGGCTTGGAAGCCGACAGCTGTGTTGAAGCCGCCGGTTGTGAGACTGGCGAGCGCACCATCACCCTCAGCCGTGTTGCCGTTGGGATAGCCTCCGTCCGGTGCCGGGCTAACCGCTCGAACTGTCGGCGAAAGCGGAAGCCATGCGAGCGCCAGGGGGATGAGAAGAAAACCGCGCCGCAAGGGCGAGCGGTTAATCGAATTTCCTAACTGTGAAGTTGTCGTTTTTGTTGGTTTCATTTTTTTGTTCATTTGGGATTGTTGACTGCATTAACCGCAATCCAGTTCCGCGCGGAACCGAGAACCATTCTCACGAGGCGCTTTGAACAGCGGCCTCACTTCGCTGACTCGGGGCTCTAGGTGGATCTCTGAAGATCGCGCTAAGCGGTGTCTCAGCGAAGGTTCAGTCCGCTTTTCAGCCCGGCCGAAGATGCGTTGAAACGTCGGGTGACGTAATCGAGCGCACTTTTACCAGCACCAGCGACAGTTTGTCGAGCGTTATTCTACGGACGAGTCGTGTCGGTCCGCTTGTTTCCCTAGTGATGTTGGACGGACGGCAAGGATTGGGGAATGGAGAAATGCGCCGTGGCACTCTATTTTGGCGTTTACAATTTTCGTGCGTCGCCATGATGCACCCAGAACCACGCCAGGTGCCGCGGCTGGCGTTGAGTTGAGGCCGTGGCGTTTGGAAGACGCGTCGAAATGACAGCCGATTATCCGCCTCGGAAGGAGGATGCGCAATTTGAAGCGGGCCTTGCGCGGTTCCGAATGTAATCGCATTTCCGAATCGTAGGCGATAAGAATCCAAATCTTCATGGGCGGTTCAGAAACGCGTAAACGTTATCGTCACCGTCAAGCCTCCTTGGATTAAAGAGCTTGAGCCAGGCAGCAAACCGGTAACTTTCGTCGGAATCCGTACCCGCATCACACCAGCCCCTTCTTATGAAACCGATTTCGTCAAAGTAACGGTGACGATTAGATTTAGCGCGCGGTTTACATGGTGGCACCAAGCAACCACTCGTCGTTTTTTCGCACAGCGAAATCGGACCGGAGAAATGGAATGGAACGAGGTCAGCAACGAGCCCGCCGAGTAGATGATCTCTCATTTCCATACTCAAAGAGATCGACGCCCCTGACGGGGAGTTTTCGATTGCCTCAGGCAGGTAATTGCGAGGCGCCTGCATGATGAGGAATGATGAGATGTGCGCCTCCTCATTATGGCGCATAATTTAAATGCCTTATCGTCTGATAGACTGATTAAAGGCTTTTACGGATCGGTCTTCGGTACCGATTATGCTGAATTCGAGGTATGTTCTTCGTCCTTTGCCTCCTTGCAACGACAGCCGTGCTTTCGGCATCAATCATCATTGCCGGGTTGCGCAAGGACTCCGGTCAAAGCCACAAGGGGAGCGATAAAAACAGAATTTTAGTTAATCCTTTCGATGAATAGCTACTTCTTTTTCGCCCGACGCTGGGCTGGAGGAGGAAGCGGCAGAAATTTCCCGAGCGAGCTCGGAGACCTGATTACAGTTTGTTTCTAGAAAGAAAAAAGACTTTCGCTGTTCTCGTCTTGCATTTCGCGGAAACCGATAGCTTCCTTAGCTCTGCGGTGCCTGTTCCCCCTTCGGCGTCTAATGAATTCGGCCACAAGGTTCCGGTTTCCATCCAGCGTGAAGGTGTAACTTGGCGAGGTACTGACGACAGCACCGTTCCCAGTCCAGCTGGAAAAAGAATATCTGCCCTCTGGAGTTGCGTAAACGGTTAGAGAACTTCCCAGAACGAAAGCTGCTAACGAACGGCGCCGATCCACAGCCGCCGGTACGTAGCCACACCCAGCAAGCTCAACATCAGTAACAGAAACGTCGAACCTTGATCAGGAACCGTGATATCCGCTGGAATATTGCCAGGACCAATACCAAATGGCGTGAATGTGCCGTTACCAGCCAGCAGGAACTCGCCTCCGGTCACCTCGAGTGACGGATTAGACGGAAACGTGAAGTCGTAGTGAACGCCATAGAAGTCGAACGGCTTTTTAAGCTGATCGTTTGGCGTGCCGTTCTTGTCCTTGAGAAGAGGGAAAAGGCCAATACTCAATGACCCATCGTTGCCAGAGGCGCTGCCAGTGATTCCGAATCCCGGAATGGCGTTTCCATGAGCATCAATTAGAAAGCCACTTCCACTTAGAAATCCTAGAAATCCGGAGCCACTGGTTTGAAGGGTTATCGAAGCATCGAACAACGGTTGAGTGGCAGTGTAGATCCGCGCGAACTCGTTATTGGTGAACAGAAAGTCCACAGAGACGCTGCCCGTTACCGGTGTGCCGTTGAGACCGCCGAAGCTAATTGGCCCGGCCTCCGGATTGGCTCCTGTCAGTACACGCGATGGTCCTAAGTCAATCCCAATGGAGGTTGCTTGCGTGAGCGAAGCAGACAAAAATATCAGACCGCTGCCAATCGCTGCCGCGATGAATTTATTCATAGAGATAATCTTCGATTGAATGGCGATGAAAGAGATAACCAAGCTGCCGGGCAAAACCACTGGCCGCGCCCTTTGAAACGTTAGGTAGTCCGCAGACATCGATCCTTCGCCCGAATTGTAGCCAAAGCAATCGTTGTTACGCAAACACAAAATGCGTGCTGAGGATCTTTTGTTTCCGAATCTCTCGATTTTTCCGAACTCGCGTTGCTGTCGCTTAGACGATCTCTGTTTAGTTTTCTTAACATTGGCAATTATTGGGTCGCTTGCTGTCACCCATTTCCCCCAGGCGCCGCCCGTGTGAGTGCCGGCAATTGCCATTTTAGCGATTAACTCTCTTCCTCGTCAGGGTTGGCAGCGCGTCTTTTGCGAAAGAATTCTTGTAAAATAGCGGCGCATTCTTCCTGCAAAACGCCGGCCTTGATGTCGCAGCGGTGGTTTAAACCGGGCATCTGTAACAAATTCACGACACTTCCAGCCGCACCCCCGCGCGGGTCAGAGCAGCCAAAAATCAAGCGGCGAATTCGCACATGAACCAGCGCGCCCGCGCACATTGGGCAAGGCTCCTTCGTTACAAACATATCGCAGTCCACTAGGCGCCAGTCGCCCACAGCGGCTTCAGCTTGCGTCAAGGCGAGCATCTCCGCATGTGCAGTCGCGTCTTTGAGCAACTCCACCTGATTATAGGCACGGGCGATAATTTTTCCCTGGCGGACGACCACTGCGCCCACCGGAACTTCATTTGCCCGGTAGGCTTTTTTTGCCAGACGAAGCGCTTCCCGCATCAACGACTCGTCGCTCACCTGATTCATGAAAGAGCTGATTAGATCGACATCATCATTTACCAAATACATCCACGTAGCCTGACGGTGGCGAAGTACATATAAACTAATGAAAAGATTCTTCTCAACTCTCGTTGTCTTCTCTCTCGCGGTGGCCGCTGCAAAGGGGACTGAACAAGATATCGTCAATCGCAGCGCGAGCACTATCCGCGAGTTTCGCCATATGCCTGAAAGGGGACTCCCACCAAGCATTATCCGGCACGCGAAGGGACTTGCCATACTCAGTGTGGTGAAAGCCGGATTTATTTTTAGCGGCAAAGCTGGGGAAGGCGTTGTCATCGCGCGAACAGCCCGCGGCTGGTCAGGCCCATCGTTTATCGGCACCGGCGGCGCTGGATGGGGTCTTCAAATCGGCGCAGAAGTGACGGATTTCGTGATCGTTCTTAACAACGACGCCGCGGTGCGCGCCTTTGCGCGGGGCGGTAACGTGACCCTGGGAGCGGATGCGAGCGTAGCCGCAGGACCGGTTGGCCGCACCGGCGAAGCCGGCGTTACTCCGCAAGCCGCAATTTACACTTACAGCAGAAGCAGAGGCCTTTTCGCCGGTGTGTCGCTGGAAGGTGCAGTGATCGCCACGCGCCAAGAGGCAAATACGCGTTACTATAACCGACCGGTGAACGCCTCCGATATCTTGCATGGGCGCGCCGCGCCGCCACGCGGCTCCGTTGGCCTGCGTGCCGCGGCAGCTGGCCGTTGATCAGCTAAGACCACAATCGGCTTGCCGGGAATCGCGCGACGAGTCGCTCAATTTGCTTTACAAAGGCATGGCCGGTTGGGCAGCTTCGCGGGGTGCGCGGCCTCATAATGTTTTGCCTGGCGATCAGCTTGCTGCCAACGGTGAGGGCGCAGGACCAGGAACGTGCGCTGGTCGATCGCCTGCTCAAGCCAGATACTACTTTGCAGAATCACTCCCAGAATAAAAAATTTCTTGCTGATGGCGCAGCAATCGACAAACGAGCGACAGTTTCCGCTTTTTATACTCAACAAAAATCAAAGCCAGCGAGCTTCGCCGGAATACGGGAACTTTCAACCGGCCGGTTCAATTCTCGATCGTTTGGCGACAGAAACCGATCAAACGTTTCTGCTCAGAAACAGGCGAAAAATTCAGCCGACAGTTATTCGACGTCGTCCGCGACAAAACTGCGCAATGCACCGGAGATCCAAAAGGTGCAAAATAGCCGAACTTTTGCCGATCAACGGCCATTTCGCGATCGCGGCAAAAGCCAAAAATCGCTCGACCGGCAAAATCCGCCGCTCACGATCGAGCAGGTGCGCCAGCTGTTGAACAAAAATAAATAACGCAGCGCTGTAGTGGTTTTCCTTAGCCGCATTCGCTTGAAATCTTTTCCGCCGAGGACGACGGCCCCTAGAGTCGTATACGATGCAACCGAATGAACTGCTCGCTCTCCTAAAGAAAGGCGCTGCGCAGATCATCAGCGAAGCGGAGCTTTGCGAAAAACTCGCACTCGGTCGGCCGCTTCGCGTGAAACTCGGTGTCGATCCAACGACGCCGGATATTCATCTGGGTCACACCATCGTTTTGCGCAAGCTGCGCCAATTTCAAGATCACGGTCACCAAGCTGTTCTCATCATCGGCGATTTCACCGGGATGATTGGCGATCCAAGCGGCCGCTCCGCGACGCGCTCACATCTCACGCACAAGGAAGTGATGGCCAACGCGGAAACTTATCGCGACCAGGCGTTCAAGATTCTCGATCCGGCACGCACGGAAACAGTCTGCAACGGCGATTGGTTTCGCACCATGTCGTTCGAAGATGTTCTTCGCTTGAATAGCCGCGTGACTTTACAGCAAATGCTCCAGCGCGAAGATTTCCGCGCCCGGATCGACAATCGGCAACCAATCCGCGCGCACGAGATTCAATACCCGATCATGCAGGGCTGGGACTCGGTGATGGTCAAAGCGGACGTGGAATTGGGCGGGACCGATCAGCTCTTCAACATTTTAGTGGGGCGCGACCTTCAAAAGGAAGAAGGCCAGCCACAACAGGTCGTTTTTCTCTTGCCCATCCTCGAAGGACTCGATGGTGGGAGAAAAATGAGCAAGAGCTTCGGCAACTTCGTCGGCGTGAGCGAGCCTGCTGCCGAGATGTTTGGAAAACTCATGAGCATCTCCGACGATTTGATGCCGCGCTATTATCCGCTGCTGCTAGGACGCGAGCTCGATCCCAAGGCTCATCCGCTCGGATCGAAAAAGCAACTCGCATTCGAAATCGTGCAGACTTATCACTCTGCGGAGATCGCAGAGAAAACGCTCGAAGAATGGGATGCCCGCTTCAGCGAAAAACGTTTAGCCGATGCTGACCTTCCGAAATTTGCCGCGCGCGCTGATAATCTGGTCGGGATTGTCGTTGCCGCATTCGAAGACGTATTCCGGAAAAAAAAGTCGCGCGCCGAAGCCAGCCGCTTAATCAAGCAAGGCAGCGTTCAGCTCGACGAACAAAAAATTGTCGATCCAAAACAGACTCTGTCCTTACGATCGGGTCAGGTCTTGCGTTTGGACAAGACGCACGCCGTGCGAATTAACTGATCGCGCGTAAGGTGAGAACACCGCGCGTTTTGACCCTGCTCTGCGCGAACATGCAGATGTCGATCTTACAATCCGGTATCGCGCGGGAATTTTGCGTAGGGCAAGCGCGTGCCGCGGAAAGAATTTCGCGTAGCCGATTGCACTTGTAACCGCGTTAGGCTCGGCGTACCACAATCTGCGAACGGCAAGTTTCGGAGTTGCGATCGAATCCGCGGCGTCTTTTCGCGGTTGGACTTCATATCGTTGAGTTAACGGAGGTGGTTTTAACTTTATCTCCGTCTTTACAGTTATTAATCTAAGTAAGTGAGTGATTATACTCCCGACGCTGCGATGGATGTCACCCAGCGAGAGTTCGTCGGCGGGCAGAAAGTTTTTGGCCGCTACACCCTGGTCAGGATTCTGGGGCGAGGCGGAATGGGAGTGGTGTGGCTGGCGCGTGATGAAGAACTGGAGCGCGACGTGGCGCTAAAATTCCTTCCTCATGCGGTTGTCCATGACCGCGCATTACTAGACCAGCTGAAACGCGAGACGCGCCGCAGCCTTGAGCTGACCCACAAGGACATCGTGCGCATTTACGATTTCGTGCACGGCGAGCATGTGGCCTGTATTTCGATGGAATACGTGGACGGCGAAACGCTTTCCAACATGCGCGCCGAAAAAGAGCGACGAGTTTTCGAGCCCAACGAGCTTTCAGCCTGGATACGTCAGCTTTGTGAGGCGCTTAATTACGCACACAATCACGCCCGCATCATCCATCGTGATCTCAAGCCGGCGAACCTGCTGGTGAACCGGCGCGGAGAACTAAAGGTATCCGATTTTGGCATCGCGCGAAGCCTGAGTGACACGGTCAGCCGCTTAACCATGGAACAGGGCCGCAGCGGCACGCTGGTTTACATGAGTCCGCAACAACTCGACGGTGAGCGCGGCACGCATCTGGACGATATCTACTCGTTAGGCGCAACGCTGTACGATCTGCTAACCAGCAAACCGCCCTTTTATTCAGGCAACATCGACAGGCAAATTCACGAGAGAGCTGCGCCGTCGATGACCGAGCGGCGCAAAGACCTAAACATCGAGCCGCCATCTGTCCCGGCCATATGGGAGGAAGTGGTAGCGGCCTGTCTGCGAAAGGATCCGGCCAAGCGCCCCCAATCGGCACTGGAAGTGGCTAATCGCCTGCAACTCTCGTCTACGCCGATTCGAACGAAAACTACACGTCCGACAAAGGCAGTGCTTTGGGCGGGAGTCGCCCTGGTTTGCCTGATGGGCCTCGGTGCATGGTACTTCGTCAAACCGAAGCTCCATACCAAGGCCGCGTCAGTGGCGACCAACGCTCTATTGCAAGTTGCGACAATCGCCGAAAAAAGCATCGCGGTGCTTCCGTTTGAAAACCTAAGTCGCGATCCAGATAACTCCTTTTTCACCGATGGCGTGCAGGATGAAATCTTGACCGATCTTGCGAAGATCGCCGACTTGAAAGTGATCAGCCGTACTTCCGTGATGCAATACAAGAGCGGCACGCCGCGCAACCTGCGCGAGATTGGGCAGCAGCTTGGCGTTTCGCACTTGCTTGAAGGCAGCGTACAACGCGCTGCGAACCGCGTACGCGTGAATGCGCAACTCATCGATGCGCGCACTGACGCACATCTATGGGCGCAGACTTACGATCGCGATGTGGCCGACGTATTCGCTATCCAAAGCGAGATCGCGAAGACGATCGCCGATCAGCTTCAGGCAAAGCTTTCGCCCATCGAAAGGACTGAGATCGAGCAGCCGCCTACGGCCGATCTCGCCGCGTTTGATCTCTACAGCCGCGCCAAGAACCTCAATCTGACGAGCTTTAGCGAAATTGGTGGCAAGAATCGGCTGCAAGCGGTGGATCTTCTGAACGAAGCCCTCAAGCGCGACCCCTCTTTTTTTCTCGCGCAGTGCCTGCTCGCCCATGCGCATGACGAGGTTTATCAAATCGGCATCGATCACACTCCAGCGCGGCTCGCGCTCGCCGAAGTCGCACTCCAGGCCGCGCTTCGCTTGCGACCAGAAGCGGGAGAGGCCCACGTCGCCCGTGCTTACCATCTTTACCGCGGTTATCTCGATTTCAACGGAGCTCTAGCAGAGCTTGATATCGCTCGGCGAACCTTGCCGAATGAGGCGCGCATTTTTGAGTTGACCGGCTACATCGAACGCCGGCAAGGCAAAGAAGAACAGGCCTTGCATAATCTGGAGCGCGCGGTCGAGCTCGACCCGCGCTCGACCCGCACTCATATCATCCTGCTGCAAATCGCGCTCAGCTATCAGGACCTACGTCGCTATCCCGAAAGGGTCGCGGTTCTGAACCGCGCGTTAGCGATCAAGCCGGACGACGTCGAGACGCAGGTCGAGCGTGCATATGTGGACTTGGATTGGAAAGCCGACACGCGCCTCTTACATCAAACAATTAGCGAGATCCGCGAAAAAGACCCTCTCGGCATCCAGACTGTGGCCGACTACTGGCTCCTGTGCGCGCTGGCGGAACACGACGTGATCGCCGCTGAAGCTGCGCTCACGACCTTTGGCGATAACGACTTCAACGATGATCAAATGAAGTTCAGCCCGAGCTTTAGCGAAGGTCTAATCGCACGGATGACCAACAATGAGGCAACGGCACAGGCTGCTTTCACGGCCGCCCGTACCCGCCAAGAAAAAGTCGTGCAGGCAGACCCAAATTATGGCCCAGCACTTTGTGTTCTTGGTCTGATCGACGCGGGATTGGGTCGAAAAGCGGAAGCCTTGCGCGAAGGCAAAATTGCCATGGAGCTTCTGCCCGTGGAAAAGGATTCCCTTGGTGGCGCTCAGATGATCAAATATTTTGCAGTCATCGCGGCGTGGGTTGGCGAAAAAGAACTCGCCTGTGAACACCTCGCCACTGTTGCGCGTTTGTCAGGCAAGCCCACGTATGGCGAATTAAAACTTTTGCCTTACTGGGACCCACTTCGCGGCGATCAGCGCTTTGAAAAAATTGTCGCCTCTCTCGCACCGAAGTAATTGAAACCGGGAACAGTCTCGGCACTTCCTCCGCAATGCCAGTGATCGCAACCCGTGAGCCTGAACCAGAATCGGGGAACTCGGGATCTGAACCTTTGCTTTCCGCCTCCTTATCCTGGCCGAGCCGAGAGGGCTGACTCGATCACATCACATTGTTCTACGTAGTAAAGCCTTAAGCCCGGGCATAGCCGCGAGGCTGAGTAGCAGCAGTGTCCAGGTCGAAGACGCGTCGGGGACCGACGCAGTCGCAATGGCGATGCCTTCCGGGCCGTTCAGCCCCGAAACCAGCCCCAGTTTCACCGTCATCCCTGAAGTCGAATATTCGTCAATCGTGCCTGTGGTGTGGTTCACGACGAACAGGTCCCCTCCGGACACTGCGATGCCTACCGGGCCGTGCAGCCCAGAAACGAGCGCCAGTTTCACCGTCGCCCCCGAGGTCGTGTATTCGCCAATCGTGCCTTTGGCGTGGTTCACGACGAACAAATCCCCTCCCGAAACCGCGATGTCTTCCGGGCCCTTCAGGCCAGAAACGAGCGCCAGTTTCACCGTCGCCCCTGAAGTCGTATATTCGTCAATCGTGCCTATGGTGTGGTTCACGACGAACAGATCTCCTCCGGACGCTGCGATGCCTACCGGGCCGTGCAGCCCAGAAATCAGCCCCAATTTCACCGTCGCCCCCGAGGTAGCGAATTCGCCAACTGTGCCATTGTTACTGGCAGTGGCCGACTGTGTGCCGGTACTACTATTGGGGCCAGAGCTCGTCTCAAAGATCATACGCATGATTATCGCCCGCGCGGGCGTGGGGCAGAGCGTCGCATACGCGGCGAAGCCAAAAATGATCAATCGCCTGTTCATAGGGTTCCTCTTACAACCAAAGGGGAGGTATTTCAGCAAATAACCCTCTGCGACCCGTGCCGGAACGCCTTGGCCAATTCGGATGTGCCGCGATCTTTGCGAGTTCGATTTACGAATGTCAAGGAAATTTTCACTCATCGCGAGACGTAGGACGTAATACTAAAATGAGATGAGTTTCAGCCTTACTGGGATGCCAATCCACTGATAGTTTGTGATAGTCTATCTATCATCCGACCTAGTGGGGGGGCAAGCTTTTCGTCAGGCCACGTTGCGACCGTGCCGCCCGAATACCCTTCCAAATTGCAGCCAAGATCCAGTGTGTTGCTGCCGCTGTTATCACTCACAATACCAAATTTTAACAACTCACCAATGTCGGTAAATCACATCCCTCGAATATTGCCCAAGAGTGATGTTAAAGATTCGAAAGCTTGGCTTCCGGTTAGATTTTTGGTAGCGATCTGTCTCATGAGCGCTGCCGAAGAAAATTGGGCCCGGTTACAAACACCCGGCCGCGACGCCATTCAGATCCAGGGGAGTTTGTCCATCGGTCGATCAGGCAAGAACACGATCGTTTTGGACTCACCCAACGTTTCACGCCGGCACGCCCTTATCAACGCGCAGAACATTGGCGAGTTTTGGCTGATTGATCTGGGCAGCAGCAACGGGACCTTTTTGAACAAACGCCGCGTCCATCAGCCAGTGAGACTCAGCGACCGGGATCAAATCGTGATTGGCGACAACGCATTTGTGTTTCGGCAGCCGCTCGACATAGCAAACGAGAATCAGACGACCTTTGCAGAACGAACCATTCGCGAAATCGAAAATGTACCGTGCTGGTTGTTGGTTGCCGACATTGAAAATTTCACCCCTCAGTCGCAGTTTGGATAGCGACCAATTGGCCGTCCTGATCGGCGGCTGGATTGCCACCTGCAAAGAGATCATTGAGGCACATGAAGGCATGATCGACAAGTACCTAGGCGATGGTTTCTTTGCTTACTGGCGCGACGATGAGAACGCGACAAAGAATGTCGCTGCGGCGCTCGCTCCACTCAAGCACGCTCAAGCGCGAAACGAACCGCGTTTCCGGCTTGCGCTGCACTACGGTCCGGTCGCGATCGGCGGCGTGCCGTCGATGGGCGAGGAGAGTTTGATGGGCAAAGACGTGAACTTTGTTTTTCGCATGGAAAAGCTCGCTGGTTCGTTAGGTATTTCAGTCCTCACCAGCGCGCCTGGAAAAGAGAGGCTAGAATCCCTCGTCAAATGCGAGCCGGCCGGCGCTCACGAGCTCAAAGGCTTCGAGGGCAAGCACAACTTCTTTAGTTGCTGAGCACTGGCGCACCACGGGTCGGGATTGAATTCTGACGCTGGCAACGGCTCTTCGCTTTGGGTCAGAAGAGTTGTGTTCTCGAAAATCAGATCCCCCTGCAACGAAAGGACGCGCGGCGCGGGATTAATTTCCACTATCTGGCCGCGCAAAATTACAATGTCGATCCAACAAAAAAAACTGCGGTCCTCCGGGGCACGATTGCGCTGTGAAAGACGGAATTGACTAGCGCATGGAAAGGCGAGAATGCGGCGTCCATCGCTATACGGCGACAGAGCGCCGCCGCTACAACTTAGATCGACAATTTATTTGCTGGCGAAGCGGCCACCTAACCTGATAATTCAAAGCGCGATGAAGCTGCGCGCGTTGCTCGTTTTCGCCGCAGCAAATCTGTTTGCATCTTCCGCAATCGGGCAGCTCACCGCAGCGGACGTTACAAACATCATCAAGCAGGCAGTCACGCGCGCCGTCGAAGTTTCACCAAACAGCGTCATTGCCGTGACGGACCGGGAAGGCGACGTGCTCGCCGTTTGGGTTGTGCGCGGCGGCGCAGCGAGCGACGCTGAAATCGCAAGTGCGGTTTCAAAAGCAGGCACCGCTTCTTATTTGAGTAGCAATCAAAACGCGTTCACCTCGCGCACAGCTGGTTTTATCATTCAGCAACATTTTCCGCCGGGCGTGAACAATACCGCGACCGGACCGCTTGTGGGCGTTGGTCTGTCGAACTTGTTCATTTCCGACATCAACAAATTCAGAAAACCGGGCAGCGTCATTGCGTTCAGTCCGCAGCCAGGTCTGACGATTTTGCCGGTGCCTTTCACTTCCCTGGATGGGTCACCGGGTGGAGTTCCGCTTTACAAAAATGGCCAACTTGTGGGCGGGATCGGCGTGACGGGTGACGGAACACCACCGCCGGGAATCCGTGCAGAGAATCCATTTATTTATATTGCAGGCGCCGACACAGACGAGGACGTCGCACTCGCGGGGCAAAAAGGATTTGCGCCGTCGTCGGGCATCCTCGCGACGAATGTTTTCATCGGTGGCATTCGACTTCCGTACGTTGCAACATCGACATCTGGTTCCGGGGTAATCGTGGAGCGTGGAAATCCTGATCCAAAGTATCCGGCGATTCTAGGCGCGCCCGCGCCGTTTCCATATCCGATCGCGACGTTCGGTGGGGTCACCGGCGAGATTCGGCAGCCGATCATCAACGATCCCCTTTGTCCCACGCTCATCAATGGCCAGCCGCGACTCAATTCCGCTGAAGTGGCGAGCATCATCAATTACGCCGCGCAACGGGTGAAGATCACGCGCGCGGCCATTCGATTGCCTATCGGCACGCAAATGGAGGCCTTCATCACGGTCGTGAATAATCCGAATATGCTTGGCGGTACACCGACTGTGCTCGGAACATTTCGCACCGGAGAAGCGACCTTGTTCAGCTGGGATGTGGCCGTCCAAAAAGCGCGTACCGCACTTTATTATTCTAGTCACGACTTTCTTGGTTTCGGCCGGGACATTGCCATGTCCACACGCTGCGTCGGTTTTCTCGCGCAATGTAACTATCCGCCAGGCATCGATGGCAATTCACCGGGCCCTTTCAACGGGCAACAGGAAATGTTTTCGGGGTTATTAGGCACAACCTGCGCCCCTCAAAGTATCATGCTCAACCTCGCATTCGTGCGCAATCCGAATCTCATGAACGGAACCACTATCTTCCCCGGCGGTTTTCCGCTTTATCGTAACGGCGTTCTCATCGGCGCGATCGGCGTCAGCGGCGACGGTGTCGATCAAGACGACATCGTCGGTGCGTCCGGCACGCACGATTTTCTCGCGCCCTTCGGCATCCGCTCCGATCAATTTATCTTTCGCGGCACGCGCTTGCCCTACGCAAAATTCCCGCGCGATCCCGGATTGTAACCCTGGCTTAAACAAAAAATAAAACCAACAAAAATGACAACTCCACTAACAAAAATTTTGATTAACCGATCGCCCTTGCGGCGTGGTTTTCTTCTCATCCCGCTTGTGCCCGCGTTTGTATTTGCGCTTTCGCCGGCGGCTGGACAAGTAGATGGAGGCTTGGGCTACGGCAACACCGCTGAAGGTACCGGTGCGCTCCAAAGCAATACAGATGGCAGCGCCAACACGGCCACCGCTTTTGATGCGCTCCTTAGGGACATAACCGGCTACAGCAACACCGCCAACGGTTATAAAGCGCTCTTTCGCAACACCACCGGCGGCGACAACACGGCCACGGGTTCTCAAGCGATCGGTTTCAACACAACCGGCATCGACAACACAGCTAGCGGTGCTGCCGCACTCAATAGCAACACAACCGGCGTCTGGAACACAGCCAACGGTGTCAGTGCGCTCGAAAACAACACAATCGGCAACCAGAACACGGCCACCGGTTCTGCTGCGCTTGCTAGCAACACCACCGGCAACAACAACACGGCCAATGGTTTCGAAGCGCTTGCTCTAAACACAACCGCCAACTACAACACGGCCAGCGGTTTTCGGGCGCTCGTTAGTAACACCACGGGCTTCTTCGACACGGCCAACGGTGCGCAGGCCCTCTTGAACAACACAACCGGCGGCAACAACACGGCTGAGGGTACTAACGCGCTCTTTAGCAACACCACCGGCAACAACAACACGGCCAATGGTTTCGAAGCGCTCTTCAGCAACACAACCGCCAACTACAACACGGCCAACGGTTTTCGGGCGCTCGTTAGTAACACCACGGGCTTCTTCGACACGGCCAACGGTGCTCAGGCCCTCTTGAACAACACAACCGGCGGCAACAACACGGCTGAGGGTACTAACGCGCTCTTTAGCAACACGACTGGCGGTAGCAACATCGCATTAGGCTTTTCAGCCGGTTCAAATCTCACCACGGGCAGTAACAATATCGATATTGGCAACCAAGGTGTTGCGGCCGAGGCCAACAGCATCCGCATCGGCACGGTAGGGACGCAGAAGGCCACTTTTATTGCTGGCATTCATGGAGTGACTGTGGCAAGCGCCGTGGCAGTGGTTGTGGATGTTAACGGACACCTCGGCACCATAACTTCCTCGGCCCGGTTCAAAGAAGCGATCAAACCGATGGACAAGGCCAGCGAAGTCATCCTCGCCCTCCAACCCGTGACCTTCCGCTACAAGCACGAGCTTGACCCGGACGGCATCCCGCAGTTTGGCCTCATTGCTGAGCAAGTAGAAAAAGTAAATCCCGATCTGGTGGTGCGCGACGCCGACGGAAAGATTAACACTGTCCGCTACGAAGCGGTGAACGCGATGTTGCTCAACGAGTTCCTCAAAGAGCATCGCAGGATCGAAGAACAACGAAGGCAGTTCGAGTCTAAGCTTGCGGATCAGCAGAAGGAGTTTGAAGCGAAAGTCGCGCAACAGCAGAAGCAAATCGAATCTCTGACTGCCGCCGTGCAGAAGGTGAGCGAGCAAATCAAACTGAGCAAACCTTCACCGCAAATGGTTGCCAATAATCGGTAGGCCAGTGTTTCTACCGGAACGGGAGATAACACCCTCCTCTACAGCGCCCTAGCCCTCCTTCTCCTCCTTCTGCTCTGGTCGACGTCGATGTTGCGACGTATGGAAGGCTGATGCCGCCGATGAAAACGGTGTCTGCGGTGATTCCCGATGACGGCACAAATCCGGTTTGCCCTGCGAGCGCAACATCTTCATCCTTATCGTAGCCATTCATGTAAATGAAAGGGTTTTCGTCGCGCGCAATCCCCGGTATTAGCGGAACCATGTCGAAATCGCATGGATTGACTGGCGCGAGCGGCGGAGTGGGTACAAACGGAATCGGAGGTTGTGGCGTGCCATCGCCTGTTACCCCAATGCCTCCGACCAAAATTCCATTTTTGTACAGCGGGACGCCTCCGGGAGAGCCATCCAACGACGTGAAAGGGATCGGGTGACCAAACGTCCCTGGCGACGCCACCACGCCGCGGGAAATGTTGCTGAATAATGAAACCGGCTGTGCGCGACGGGAACGCGTTTTGATTGCTGCTTAAAAACGCGGAGGTGCCTGCTTTTGAGACTGCCGTTGCGACTTCGTCCACGCCGGCAGGACCGCCGCGGACAACCTACACTGCCAGCACGTACCCCTCGCGATCGGTTACTGCGATCACGCTGTTTGGCGAAATTTTTACGGCGCGCGTGACAGCGTGATCGATGATGTTTGTAACGTCCGCTGCGGTGAGCTGCGCGATTGCAGGAGATGCAAACAGTTTGCTGCGGCCAAAACGAGCAACGCGCGCAGCTTCATGTCGCTTTGAATTATCAGGTCCGGTGGCGCTTCGCCAGCAAATATATTGTCGATCTTAGTTGTAGAGGCGGCGCTCTGTCGCCGTAAACGCCAGTCCGGCTCGGACCGCCTCGACCCCCCTTCGCGAAGCTTCGGCTTGGCAAGCATAGCGAGACGGGTACATCGTTCGCGCCGCAGCCAGCGGCAACGGCTACAGTTGACTTGCCAGTCGGTGGAGATTTCGGGCATTCTCGCCTTTCCATGCGCTGGTCAATTCTGTCTTTCACCGGCGCAATCGCACGCTGGGGGACTGCAGTATTTCTTTTTTGTTGGATCGACATCGTAATTTTGTGCGGCCAAACGATGGAAATTAATCCCACGCCACGCGTCCTTTCGTTGCAGGGGGATCTGATTTTCGCGAACACATCTCTTCTGGCCCAAAGCGACGAGGCCTTACCACCGCCCGAATTCAATCCCGACCCGGGCGCATCGCAGCGCGAACAACCCCAAGCGCCAGCACCGCCGGAACTTTTCCCGCCGATTTTGCCGCAGCTACCGGAATACGGACAGGAGGCGTTGCCCCGCTCGCTCCAGCTTCCGCGCAAAGGCGTTCGCGAGGTCGTGCCGCATCGGAAAAAATTGGAATACGAAACGTATCCGGAATCAGAGCAAGGCGAGGGACTCCTCCCCAGCTCACAGCCCGAACCAAACCGGTGGTTTATCGGCTTCGGGCGCTGGAAACGTTATGCCGATCCATCCACCGAAACGACCTATCAATCCGACTTGCGCCTGTGGCACCCATATTTACAAAGCACGCTCAAAGCCGACGCGCCGATCATCGGCCAAGATATTTTTCTTAACATCACCGCCGAAGATTTCTTCCAATTCGAAGCGCGCAAACTGCCGACACCGAGCGGAGTGAGCGCGGCCCGGCCGAACAGCTCGGAATTTTTCGGCCTGAGCGACCAAACGTTTTACTCAAACGATTTCTCCATCGGCCTCGATCTTTTCCAGGGAGAAACGGCGTTCAAGCCGATCGATTGGGCGCTGCGTGTGCTCGGCGTCTATAATCACAACTACATCGACGTCGAGGAGCGCAATGTGGTGAATCCAAATCCACAAAAAGGCACCACTCGCGAAAAAGACTTCACCTCGTTGCAGGAAGCTTTCGGCGAAATTCATCTGCGCGACCTGTCAAACAACTACGACTTCGTTTCGTTGCGCGTCGGTATTCAGCCGTTCGTGAGCGATTTTCGCGGCTTCATTTTCAACGACACTAATCTGGGCGTCCGGATTTTCGGCAACTACGACAACAACCGCTGGCAATACAACCTCGCGGCCTTCGACATGCTGGAAAAGGATACTTATTCGGACTTGAACGAATTCAGCCGGCGCAAGCAACAAATTTATGTCGCGAACGTTTTCCGGCAGGACCTGATCTGGAAGGGTTACACTGGCGAGCTGAGCTTTCTCGCGGATTTTGACAACAACAGCCGTCACTTTGATAAGAATGGATTCATCACGCGCCCCGCACCGATCGGTACGGTCGCCGACCACTATGTGCAGGCTTACTACCTCGGCTGGACCGGCGACGGGCACATCGGCTGGCTCAACATCGATCACGCATTCTATCAAGTCCTCGGCGAAGACAGCTTGAACGGCATCGCCGGGCAGCGCGTTGAGATCAATGGGAAGATGGCCGCGCTCGAGTTGTCGATCGATAAAGATTGGATGCGCCACAAGTTCTCCATCTTTTACGCGAGCGGCGATCACAATCCGACAAACGAGCATGCCACCGGGTTTGATACCGTGTTCGACCGGCCATTTTTCATAGGCGGCCCGTTCAGCTTTTTCTCACACCAGGGATTCAATCTCGCTGGCACGGCCGTGAATTTTAAGCAGCGCGACAGTCTGGTGATCGATTTCCGCACCAGTAAATCGGAAGGCCAGCCTAATTTCGTTAACCCCGGCGCGCTCATTTTCGGTTACGGTCTCGATGCGGACATCACCCCGAAGCTGCGCAGCTTCGTCAATGTGAATTACATTCGGACCGTCGATACCGCCACCACCGAGCTGGTTCTTTTTACCAATCACGCGAGCAATGATTTTGCGCTCGATTGCAGTGCTGGCTTCCAATGGCGGCCGTTGCTCACTGAAAATATCATCCTGACCGCTGGGGCCGGATTTCTCATTCCGCGTTGGGGCTACAAAGACATTTACCGAGCCAACACTGTGCCGGTTTTCGGTTTCCCGGGCCCACCGCCCGGGCATGTCGATCCGTTTCTCTACAGCGCAATCGTGACGCTGACACTGACGTACTGAGAACGTGAATCGTTACACCGTTACATCGTTACATCGACCACCGAATCTCGATTTTCGAATCTCGATTCACCTACGCCTAGCACTCGTGCTCCTGCTCGTGCTCGAAAGAAATTTGCTCGCGCAGGAAGCAGCCACTTCTGGCTACGGTCCACCGACATCCGTGCCGGTCGAAAGATCGGCAATCGCCGCCACGGCGTTACCGCCGCGCAATTGGATCGACCAAACAAAAGCCGAAGCCGACTCAAAAAGCGTTGGCTGCCTGCAATGTCACCAGGGCGTCGAGGCGATGCACAAGGCAGAACAAAATGTCGTCCTGGGCTGCACCGATTGCCACGGCGGCAATGCGGCGCGTGGCCTAGGGAAAGAGCAGGCGCACATTTTGCCGCGGAACAAAGAGTTTTGGAGAACTTCAGCAAAACCGCCGAACTCAAACGCGTGGCTTAATCACGAGTCGCCTGAGTTTATCCGCTTTCTCAATCCGGGCGACTTGCGTGTCGCGCAGCAAGCCTGCGGCCTTTGTCACGGCGAGATCGTCCGCAACGTCGACCACAGCATGATGAACCACGGGGCGATGCTCTGGGGCGCGGCTCTATATAATAATGGCTCGTTTTACTTGAAGAATTACCGCTTCGGCCAGGCTTACGGCGCTGACGGCGCGCCGTTGAAGCTCGTCAACTACACGCCGGTCGCACCGGAAGATACGCGCGTGCACGGCATTCTCCCGTTCATAGAGCCGCTGCCGCGATTCAACCTGAGCAATCCAGGAAATATTTTGCGCATCTTTGAGAAAGGTGGACGCAAGCCGCTCTCCTTAGGCCTGCCAACCAGCGACGAACCAAATGGTCATCCCGACCGGCGACTGTCCGAGCGCGGACTCGGAACGCTCAATCGCACTGATCCGGTTTTTCTCGGTCTGCAAAAAACGCGCCTTCACGATCCGCTGCTCGGTTTTTTTGGATCAAACGATCATCCGGGCGATTATCGATCGAGCGGTTGTTCGGCGTGTCATGTCGTCTATGCGAACGATCGCTCGCCGACAAACTCCGGTTGGTGGAGCAAATATGGACACCAAGGTCTGAGTTTCACAGCCGACGAATCGATTCCGAAAGCGGAGCGCGGTCATCCGGTCATTCACCAATTTACGCGCTCGATTCCCTCGAGCCAGTGCATGAACTGCCACATGCACCAGGGCAATCTGTTTGTGAATCCGTATCTCGGTTACACCTGGTGGGACCAGGAGACAGACGGCGAGTTCATGTATCCGCAGGACCAGCACAATCCAACCGATGACGAGCTTGTAAGATCGACAATGGTGAATCCTGAAGCCGCGGCCGCGCGCGGACTTTGGGGCGACAAGGATTTTCTCGATCGCGTTGCGGAATTGAATCCGCAGCTCAAACACACGCAGTTTGCCGATTATCACGGACACGGCTGGATCTTTCGGGCGATTTTCAAACACGATCGCAAAGGCAATCTGCTCGATCTTGACGATAACAAGATCGCCAATGACGATCCACGGAAGTTCGCAAAAGCCGTGCACCTCAAAGACGCGCATCTCGCGCACGGGATGCAATGCGGCGATTGCCATTTCGTTGTCGATGTTCACGGCAACGGCATGCTGTACGGCGAGCCGCGCAACGCGACCGCAATTACCTGCGCCGATTGTCATGGCACGATTGACCAACGCCCGACGCTGATCACGAGCGGCAACGCAGGACAAATCGATTTGCTCGATACCAGCAACACGCCCTTCGGTCCGCGTTTCACTTGGGAAGGCAACAAACTTTTCCAGCAATCAAGCATGTCGCCGGACATACGCTGGGAAATCCCGCAAACGATTGACACGATTGACCCCCTCTCGCCGCACTACAATCCGAAGTCGGCCTACGCGAAAACCCTGCGACGCGACGGAAAAGCCTGGGGTGGCATACTTCCATCTGGCGCCAGAGCTTCCGAGAACTCGACGGCTTTAAGCAGTCAAGTTGTATCCGCACGCCGCAATGCCTCAGCCGCGTACCCAAATGGCTCTGGAAACTCGACTGCTTCAAGCGGTCAAGTTTCAGAGCGGCGGGTTCGGTTAGCGCATGACAACTCCGCAATGGATTGCCAGATCTGCCATACCTCGTGGGCCACGAGCTGTTTTGGCTGCCATTTGCCGATGAAAGCGAACCAGCGTGTGCCGCAAAATAAATTCGAAGGCGTTACCGACCGGAACTTTACGACTTACAATCCTCAGGTCGTGCGCGACGACGTTTTCATGCTCGGAATCGACGGCACGGTGAAGAAAAACCGGATGGCGGTGATCCGATCGTCGAGCGCGGTGGTGGTCAGTTCGCAAAATCAGAACCGCGAATGGGTGTACTCGCAACAGCAAACCATTTCGGCGGAAGGTTACAGCGGCCAGGCGTTCAATCCGCATTTCCCGCACACCACCAGCGGCGTCGGGACGACAAAAAATTGCACGGACTGCCATTTATCTAAAAACAACGACAATAACGCTTGGATGATGCAGTTGTTAGGCTTCGGCACCGGCACGGTGAATTTCTTCGGGCGCTACGCCTACGTCGGCGAAGGCCGCGAAGGATTTCACGCCGTCGTCTGGACCGAACCAGACGAACCGCAAGCCGCCATCGGAAGTCACCTGCATTCCATCGCCTACCCCGCCAATTACAAGAAACATGTTGATGGTGGCTCGGTCCTCGCAGAGGCGTACGAACACAGCGGTCACGACATTCAGGACATCGTCTTGCGTGGTGAATACCTTTATACGGCGAACGGTCCCGGCGGTTTCGAAGTCTTCGATGTCGCGAACATCGACCAAAAAGGTTTCTCCGAGCGCGTCGTCAGCGCGCCGGTCTCGCCGCTCGGCCAGCGCACGCGCGTCCACACGAAATACGCGACGAGTGTGGCGCTCCCGAGCACGCTCGCACTCGATCCCGCGCGATTGCACATTCCAGAAAATGAAGAACAACCGATCGATCTCTTCTACGCCTTTGTTTATGTTTCCGATCGAGAAGAGGGACTCGTCATCCCAAACGTTGCCACTTTGGTGGACGGCAATCCTGATAACAATTTCCTGAACGACGCCGTCCGTTTCAATCCCAACGGCGTGTTGACGGGCGCAACGTTTGTGTCCGCCGCCGGGCATCGGCTCTACATGACGACGCCGCGCGGGCTTTACGTTGTCGATGTTAGCGATCCGATGCATCCGCGTATCGCAGGCGAAGTAACAAACGGATTTTTGAGAAATCCGCGCTGCATCGCGGTGCAATTTCGCTACGGTTTCGTCACGGACGACGATGGGTTGAAAATTGTCGATCTTACCGAGCCGACGCGGCCCGTCCCGATTCCGCGTGCGACCGTGCGGCTCAATCATGCAGGTCGTTTGTATGTCGCGCGCACTTACGCCTACGTCGCGAACGGAGCCGAGGGACTGGCGATTGTCGATGTTGAAAATCCGGAGCAGCCGTTCATCGATCAAATATTCAATGCGAGCGGCGCCTTGAACGACACACGCGCGGTGCAGATCGGCAGTGTAAACGCTTCGCAATTCGCGCTCATTGCAGACGGGAAAAATGGGTTTCGGGTCGTCCAATTAATTTCACCGAACACTGTTCCCGGCGCGCAAGGATTTAGTCCGCGCCCAAATCCGAAATTAATCGCTACCTATCATACCAAAGGCGAAGCGATTTGTATTTCGCGCGGACTGGAACGCGATCGCGTGGTGGATGAAACTGGCGGCCAAACAGTTGTCTTTGGCCGACGCGGCTCGCGACCATTTCATCTTGATGAAATGGAACGTTTTTATCGAAGATCGACATTCACCGAAGGCAAAAATGGCGATCTTATGCGCAAAGGAGAATTGTATCGCGTGGAAGACGTGACAGTCTCCGGCGGCGTTTTGACGACCAAAAGCGGCGAACTGCTCACGCCATTGCCCACGCCCACGCCATCACCTTCGCCGATAATTTCTCCCGCCAAACCGGAGGTGGAACCGAGCCCGATTCCAACACCGCGGTGAGGTGGATCGAGCTTTCCGAGCTCGATCTTAGATTTCAAGCGGCTGCGCCGCCATTTAGCATCGCGCCCCCGAGATAGCGATCCACCTCGGAAAGACTTGCTCAGCGTAAACAAAATTAGTAAAAGAAACATCTATGGCGGACAAGAACAGCAAACAGCCTCTCAACGTTCCGGGAGCATGGTATGTGGACACGACGTGCACGATGTGCCGCACTTGTTTGGAAGAAGCTCCCAATCTTCTGAAGACGAATGAAGACGAGACTGCGGTTTACTTCGCCAAACAGCCGGAGAACGACGAAGAAACCGCCGCAGCGCAGCGGGCAATGGAAGTTTGTCCAACCCTAGCCATCGGGAGCGACGGCTGATGCAGTAGCGGCGGTAAGTGGCCGCCGGTCGCCATGAATTTTGCGAAAAAACTTGGCAAAGCCCTCACCTCAATCCTCTCCCTCAGGGAGAGGCGGACGCGAAGCGCCAGGTGAGGTTGTCTCGTTGAACAATATTTGCGACGGTCAGAGACTGGCGCTACAAAATTAGATCGACATCTTATGCCGACCGAAGGTGCCCCAGCAAAACGTGCAGGCCCGTACTCGCGCACAAATCCATTTTCGGCGAAGCTGGTCGTCAACCGTAGTTTGTGTAGTGAGGGTTCTGAGAAAGATACGCGTCATTTCGAACTCGATCTCAAAGGCTGGGGATTAAATTATGAGGTGGGCGATTCGATGACGGTGTGGCCGACAAACGATCCCGCCCTGGTAGATGAAATCATCAAGACAATCGGCGCGAAGGGCGACGAGCCGGTCAAAGGTCCGAACGGTAATACTACCTTGCGCGAAGCATTGTTTCGCGATTGCCGCATCACGCAGACGACACCGAAGTTTCTGAAAGCTATCGCCGGCCGCGCAAGCGCGGCGCCATTGCTAAACGATCTTCTCAAACCGGAGCGGAAGCAGGACCTCGACACATATTTGTGGGGCATGGAAGTGATCGATTTTCTGATCGAGCACCCGTCGATCAAATGGACGCCGCAGGAATTCGTAGACACGCTGGCGAAATTGATGCCGCGGATGTACTCGATCTCCTCCAGCTTGAAAGCGCATCCCGACCAGGTGCACTTCACGATCGATGTCGTTCATTACGAAAGCCGCGGTCGAATGCGAAAAGGGGTTTGCTCGACTTTTTTAGCCGAGCGCGCGGACAAAGCGCCAGTGCCGGTTTTTCCGAACACGTCGAAGTTTCGGCTGCCGGAGGACGGCAACACGCCGATCATCATGGTGGGTCCGGGCACTGGCGTCGCGCCTTTTCGGGCGTTTTTGCAGGAACGCAAAGCAGTCGAAGTAAAAGGCAAGAACTGGCTCTTCTTCGGATCGCAGCATGAGCATTGCAATTATTTTTACCGCGATGAATTAGAACAATACCAACGCGACGGATTTCTCGCGCGCTGCGATTGCGCCTGGTCGCGCGACCGGGCCGACAAATCATATGTGCAACACAAGATGCTGGAAAATGCGGCTGAGATTTGGAAATGGGTCGATAGCGAAGGCGCGCACTTTTTTGTCTGCGGCGACGCGCGTCGCATGGCCAAAGATGTCGATGCCGCGCTGCGCAAAATCATCCAAGAGCAGGGCGCCAAAACCGAAGAGCAAACGAACGAATACGTCGAAAAGCTCAAGAGCGACAAACGCTACAAGCGCGACGTGTATTAGTGGCGGCCACTCGCGTTGCACGTTGCTACGGAGTAGTGGAGTATTGCAGTGATGGGAGCGATGAACTGATAAACTTCAAATTCACTCCACGACTCCCGCTACTCCAACACTGCATCCTAGAAGATCATGCCGGAAGTTACCGCTCCACCAAAATCAGCTGCGCCTAGGACGCCATGGACGCGGAGCAATCCGTTTCCCGGAAAGCTCGTTGTCAATCGGCGTTTGAGCGGTCCGGAATCAGAAAAGGACACGCGTCACTTCGAGATCGATCTTACCGGCTGGGGATTGCGCTTCGAAGTGGGCGATTCGCTGGCGGTGTATCCGATGAACGACCCAGAGCTCGTGGAGGAAATTATTCGCGTACTCGGCGCCAAAGGCGATGAACCAGTGCCGGCAGCAAAGACGCAGAAGGCGTTTCGCGAAGCACTTCTGCGGGATTATTCCATCACCCAGCCTACCCCGAAATTTTTGAAGGCGATCAGAGAACGGGCAAACTCTTCGACGCTGCTGAAGGATTTGCTCCAGCCAGCACGCAAGGAAGATCTGGATCGATATCTCTGGGGCATGGAAGTAATCGATTTTTTGAACGAGCATCCGTCGGCCAAGTTTAGCCCGGAAGAATTCGTTCCGCTGCTCACAAAATTGCAGCCGCGGCTTTACTCGGTGGCATCCAGTCTTCGCGTTTTTCCCGATCGGGTGCACTTCATTGTTGATGTTGTCCGCTACGAAAGTCACGGGCGCGTACGCAAAGGCGTTTGCTCGTCATTTCTCGCTGAACGCGCGGACAATGTTCCGGTGCCGGTTTATCCCAGCTCGGCCAAGCATTTTCATCTGCCGGAAAATCCAAACACGCCCATCATCATGATCGGGCCTGGCACAGGTATCGCGCCCTTTCGCGCGTTCCTGCAGGATCGACAAGCAGTCGGCGCTAAAGGAAAGAATTGGCTATTCTTCGGCGCGCAACGCGAGAGGTGCGATTACGCCTACAAGGACGACTTTGAACAGTTTAAGCGTGATGGACTTCTCACTCGACTCGATTGCGCGTGGTCGCGCGATCAAGCCCATAAGATTTACGTCCAGCACCGTATTCTGGAGAACGCGCCGGAAATCTGGAAATGGATCGATTTCGAGGGCGCGCAGTTTTTTGTTTGCGGTGACGCGCGCCGAATGGCCAAGGATGTCGATGCCGCTCTGCGCAAAATCGTGCAGGAGCAAGGCGGTAAATCCGTGGATGACGCGAACGCGTACGTCGAGCAGCTCAAGACCGCCAAGCGCTACAAGCGCGACGTGTATTAGAGCTGGAGTAATGGAGCCTGGGGAGTGATGGAATGATGAGCCGATAATTTGCGGTCATTACTCCACTGCTCCACCGACTCCAACGCCGCCTGATGAAACTAACGATTTGCACGTTGTTTTTGCTCGCCGCACCAATTGCATACGCAGGGCTGGAAAAATATCCGTCGCTCATTGTAGCTGACAAAGATCCATCTGCACGGGCGCCTGCGAATGCGATTCGCGTCACTTATCTCGGCGTTAACGGATTTCAATTTGAAACCGATGATCACGTGCTCCTTGTCGATCCTTATTTCACGCGCGTCGGTCTTTGGCCAGCCGCGCTCAATCAGCCAATAGACTCAAGTGCGGATCGTGTAAGCGAAGGTTTGAAGCACCTTCGTCGGGGTGCTGAGGCAATTTTGGTAACGCACGCGCATTTCGATCACTTACTGGATGTGCCGGAGATCATGCAACGCACTCATGCGCGACTTTTTGCCGGGCCGACGGCCGTTCAACTCGTGAAAACATTCGGCATCTCGCCTGACGAATGCGAAATTGTGAGACCGGGCAGCACGACAACGATTGGGCCGTGGATGATTCGCGTTTTGGCGGCGCAACATGATCGGCTTTTCGGGAAGGTTCCGTTTGCCCGATGCACCCATTTCGCAAGCAATCATTTCTCAGGGAGAGAAGAAAGACCCGGAGCGCTGGCTGAGACTGAAATGCCGCTCAAGCCACCGGTCAAAGCGTCTGATTGGTGCGCGGGCGAGCCGCTGGCGTTCGTGATCGAGGCCGTCGGCAAACGAATTTACGTCGATTCGGGCGGCGTCCCCGGGGGGCCGCCGAGCGCCGCGTCCGGACATGTTCGCCACGGCGAATTCGTCCTTGGGCGGATCGATCTTGCCATCCTCGGCGTGGCCTTACCGGACAGTCGTGCCCGTTTCGCTGAAGTCGTTAGGCAATTAGAGCCGCGATACATTTTGCCGAGCCACCAGGATGACATGTTCACTGCGTTTTCGCGCGGATTTCATTTTGGAAAACTGACGAAGTTTCCCTGGCTCGTGCACGAATACGACACGAAGCATTTGCCCGGGCATTTAATTCTTCTGGATTATTTCCAACCATGGACGCTGCGTTGAAACCTATGCGCCCGGCGGTCGGTAATCCGCTCCTTGTCATCGCGGTGACGCCGGTCATTCCGCACATTCTTGGAAGCGTATTCAATATTTGGTACAATCTCGAAATCGTCGATCCGTTGCTGCGCGCAGCCGGACTGCGGGAGCGTTTCATCAGCACGGTGATTGCATGGAACGCGCTTGCTTTCCCGGTAGCCGTCTTTATTTGGCTGCGGCTGGTCTTTTCCCTTCGACCGGTTTTTCGCCAGTTGCTTCGCGACGAAATAATTCCAGCCGAAGAACTGGACTCGGCGCGTCGGCGCCTGGTCAATCTTCCCTGGTCCGGAGCGATCATCTCGGCCGTTGCATGGTTTCTCTGCATTCCAGTGTTCCTGATCTCGTTGTCGCTGGCTGGTCGCTCGTTAGGTGCACAATTGTTCTGGCACCTGCCGATTTCCTTCGCCGTCTCGGGATTTATTGCTCTCACACAAAGCTTCTTTCTGGTTGAGCTGGTCAGTCACTGGGGGTTGTTTCCGGTGTTTTTTAAAAATGTTCGCGCCGATCGCCTGAAAGGAATTCGTCCAATCTCGTTGCGCGTCCGCGGATTGATGTGGGCAATCTCGGCGGGAATTTGTCCTATTGGCTCGCTTCTCCTGCTCATTTTCGCACCGGTTTCGCCCGGCACAAATCCACAGTGGTTCGGTCTTTTCGTGGGAACGATCGGAATTGCCTTTGGGCTTTGTTCGGCGGTGCTAATTGGCCGTTCCGTCGCCGAACCAGTCAATCAACTGCGCTCTGCGGCGCACTCCGTAACTGAAGGTCAACTTAATATCGAAGTGCCGTTGCGCCGGGCGGACGAATTCGGTGCGCTCATTAGCGAATTCAACCGAATGGTGGCGGGATTACGTGAGAAGGAGCAGTTGCGTAAGACGTTCGGTCTGCACGTGGGCAGAAAAGCTGCCGAGCAAATCCTCGCGCGCGATCCCGGTCTTGGCGGCACCGAACGAGAGATTACTGTCATGTTTGTCGACATCCGATCTTTCACCGCGCGCTCCGCGCATCTCGCGCCTAGCGAAGCCGTGGGCCTGCTCAACGAGTTCTTGCGCGCGATGGTAGGGGTGGTCGAGGGCGAGCACGGCGGCATGATCAATAAATTTCTCGGCGATGGTTTCATGGCGCTCTTCGGCGTAGGCAGCACCGCGCACAACCATGCAGACAAGGCCCTTTGCGCTGCTCGCTCCATGGAACGCGAGCTGGAACGTCTCAACCTTGCGCGCGCGCAACGCGGTGAGCAGCCTCTCGGCATCGGCATCGGCATCAACACTGGTCGGGTAATTGTCGGAAGTATCGGCTCGCCGGAGCGGATGGAGTTCACCGTGATCGGAAACACGGTCAACGTGGCCTCACGAATCGAAGCGTTGAACAAAACGCTCGGCACCACATTGCTCATAAGCAAAGCCACGTGCGACGCGCTGCAGCGGCCGGCGGCATTACAGGCGCTGCCGGCTCAGCTGGTGAAAGGTGTGGAGCAGCCAGTAGAAATCTTTACGCTCCGGCGCTGATGCGATTTCGGAGCGCTCCAACCAATCCCACCGCGAAGACTATGCCGCTGACCACCGCGACTGCGCTTCCTGATGTCAACCACCAGGGGCGGTAAGTGAGAGTCAGCCGGCCATGCGATCCAGCCGGCACTTTGACCACCGGAATGAGGCCGCGATAGGACTCGACGGCTAGTTTTGTCTCGCCGATCCGCGCGATGTAACCGCGAAAATAGGGACGCGAAAACTTAACTAAGGCCGGTTTATCCCCGGGCGGTACATCGACATCCGCCGCCACACGTTGGCGCGAATCGTCGATTCGCGATATGGTCGCGTTCGCAAATTTCTGGTTGGGTAGCGAATCAATCCAATTGACCGAGCGCACTTGCGCAAGGGGGCCACCGGTTCGATGAAAAACGCGCCCTTCTTCATTTGCAAAGACGAGCTGCCATTCCATCGGCGGTGGCTCAACAGTCACGCCCTTCGCGACAACGATCCCATCGATGCCCAGTTCAGCAAGCGCACCGGATTTGTCGCGAAGAAGTGATTCGCCGACCGAAGGATCGATTTCACCGTGAACCGCAAAGCTGAATTCGCGCGCGACGCCGGCAGGCCGAATCGGGCTGTAGCCGTTTACGAAACGCAAGCCAGCCCACATCGAGGTGCTGCCCGGCCTAACGACCTGTCCAATCGGCTGTGGTTTGGCTTCAACGCGATAATTCCATTCGGGCGCCGGATAAACGCTCAGATACAGTCGCTGCGGATCGAGCGGCGCCGGTTCGAGCAATTTTTGATCGAGATTGTATTTCGGCACGCCGCCGTTTGGCGGAATGCAAAAATAAGTCGCGAGCAATGCGGCAAACGTGACACCCGCGGGCAACCACGCCCGCAGCGACTCGTTAGGCGACAGGAATTCGCCAATCGTCCATCCCGTGGCGATCGCCAAGAAAATCCAGGTGAGCAGAAAAGCGTAGGCGCCGCCCGTGTGCAAAATCGACATTGCGATTGCTGTAACTCCAACGAGGAGCAGCGCGGCTGTACCCGGTGTCGCCAACCTCGGCAACAGTTGCGACGCCTCGGCTGTCAAGATTTTTGGAGTGCGGTAACGCGTCACCGCTTTGTCGGGAGGTGACATGTCGGGCGCGTATGACCGACCTAAGACCTCCGCCGCGCACAGTGCGAGAGTCAGATGAAACAATGGCAGCCAGCGAAAACTCCAACGGAAAACACTGACGGTCGGAATCATAGACAGTAAGAGAACGAGCAAGAGTAAGAAGACCTCCCATTTGATTTGCCTAACGAGCATGCGGCCACGGTTGAAAAATCCTGTGGCGAGCGCAGCCGGTGCAGCGAGGCCACATGCGAGCTCGCGAGCGGTGCGCGGAACGTAGCGTGCCGAAAAATCGGCCCAGTTAACCGTCCAGCACGGCAAAATAAAGCCAGGCAGTGCACGCCACGGGACAATCCACTGCCAATGCGTGGCAGCTGGCTGCGCTTCCCGTGCGGAGCCGTGGATATATTCAATGATTGCCAGATATGCAGGTGCCGACATCCCGAAGCCGAGCGCAACACCAACAAGCATCGGCAAGATTGACATCAAACTCTTGGTTTGGACTAACGATTTGATCGACAACCACACGATCAAAAGTACCAGCATCACCACCGTGTAGGGAAATCCGCCGGTGACCACCAAATAAACAAACGGCGCCGGGAAGAGCGCCCGCATCATAACCCGCTTAGGATCGAGGCGACGTAGCATAGGCGTCTTGCCTGTGGTGCCGGCGGAGGTGTCGTCCGGCGGAAATTGTGCCATCGCGCGCTCAAGTGCCCACCACGCCCATGGCAGCCAGGCGAATGCGGCGAGTGCGCCGAACCAATCGCTGGCGCCCCAGCAAATAATCCAGCCGTTCAGCGCGGCAATCAGCGTAACAAACATCGCCAACGGAACGGATACATTGCGATTGCGCGCGAGTAAGAACGCGCCAGCCGAGAGCACGAAGAGGTGGGTAGTGGAAAGCGCCGCCGCTTGTTGTGGAAAAGTCAGTGGGAATTTCCAAATCAGAACCACGGCGGCGTTTACAAAAATGGAAAATGTTCCGTACTCAAATTCGCCGGCCAAGTTATTACAGACCCAGGAGTACGGACTCAACAGCGGCCAATGACCTTCGTTCCAACTGCGGGCGACATCGGCGAACACCGGTAAGACAGACAATTCGTAGTCGTCGTTCCAAAAAACGAGCGGGTCGCGCCAGAGCAGGAGGAGGCAAAACGCTACGACGATGAGCCCAGCGACAAGCACACGGAAGGAATTTAGCCACGGATTAACACGGATTTTCACAGATGCAGAAAATGAAATCTGCTGATCTGTGTTTCATCCGTGTGCATCTGTGGCTAGAAATGCCTCTTCACAAAACGACCGGCTTGCCTTCGGTCATCACCAGCACTTTGTCCTCAAGGTCGTGTTTCCGGGCGGCAGCAAGTAAACGTTCAAGCGGTTCCTCCAGCGGTTCATAGCCCAGTCGAAAGCTTCCGTAGTGCATCGGCACCAGGGTCTTTGCGCGCAGCTCGATGAAGGCACGCATCGCCTCTTCGGGATTCATGTGAACTTCGCGGCCGGTCGGCGGATCGTACGCGCCGATGGGCAGCAGCGCGATGTCGATCTTGTAATACTCGCCGATTTCCCTGAACCCCGGAAAGAAAGCGCTGTCGCCGCAATGGAAAATGGTCCGATCATCTGCCGTAATGACGAATCCGCCGAAACCGCGATGCAAATCGGCGAGAAATCGCGCGCCCCAATGATAACAAGGCGTTAGCGATACGTCGACGGATCCGAGTTTTACCTTCTGCCAACAATCGAGCTCGTGAACGATGTGAAATCCGAGATCGTGCACGAGATTGCCGACCCCGGTTGGGACGATGATCGGCTGGTCAGCCGCGACTTTGCGCAAGGTGCGGCGGTCGAGATGATCGAAATGTGCGTGTGTGACGAGGACAAAATCGGTCGCCGGCAGATGGTGAATCTCGAAGCCGGGTTGTTTCAGCCGCTTTATGACCTTCAACCATTTCGACCAGTTTGGATCGATGAGAATGTTGACCTCGTGTGTTTGAATCAAAAAGGACGCATGACCGATCCAAGTGAGACCGATTTGTCCGGACTCGATTTTTGGAAAAATCGGCGGCACAAACTCGCCGGCGCGCCTGACAAAGAGCGATGGAATAAGAACTTCGGTCAGAAAATTGCGCCGGTGCCAATCCGCGCGCGGACGCAGCTTCACCCGGGTGGAGCGTTTGGTCTGCGCACCGTTTCCAGACGTCTGACGAACGATGTTCCTTCGGCTTTTTTTCGAAAAAGGAATCGGCACTTGCCGCGAATGATATAAACTTGTCACATTGAAGCAAAGATTTTCGAGAAGCTGAGGAGATGACGGTGGAGAAGGCAGCGCTTCGGGAGATGATGAAGCAGCGATTGCGCGCCATGACGGCGGAAGATCGACAATCGCTTTCCGACGAAATCTGCGAGAACGTTCTGCAAATGGGGCGCTGGCAGGAAGCCCAAAGCGTCGTGCTGTTTTCGCCGCTACCGGGCGAGCCGATCGTTACGCCGCTGAAACTGGATTGCGACGCGCGGAAAATCCCGGAGATTATCATTCCACAGAACCCCAAAAGCGAGCTTCGGCTTCCGGAACAAATCGATTTAGTCTTAGTGCCGGGCCTGGCATTTTCGAAAGATCGACATCGCCTCGGTCGCGGCGGCGGATTTTTTGACCGACTGCTGGCCGGTCCGGCAGCTGGTGCTTTTAAACTTGCCGTTTGTTTTTCATTTCAAGTCGTTGACGCAGTTCCAACCGATCCGCACGATGTCGTACTGGACGCGATCGCGACGGAAGAACGCGTTTTGTAATCAGAACACGCGGCGGAATGTCCGTGTTAGCAGTAAACGTAACCGGAGCTGCCAGTGGGGGCATGGCAACTCTGGCGGTAGACAGGCAAAAATGCCGTAGCGTCGGTTCGGGTTTTCGCGGGGGTCGCGTTCTTCGTCGAGACTCTGAAATATTTCGAACTCCGGATCGTCACCGAAAAATGCGTTCGGCCAATGTCGTTCGACGAATTTCCGCCACGGTGTGCCCGAGGGAAAGTCGTGGACGAAGACCGCGCATGGTTTTCTGGTGCGCAAAAGATCCAGGGCAAACGCCAGGGCGCGAAATTCCTTTGGGCCGTCGATTAAAACGGCGTCCCCCTCTTGCAAACGCCTCGGTAGAATTGCGCGTGAGTCGCCGTACAAAAGGTCGACATTCTGGCATGGCTTCAACTTCGCCTCGGCTGCGGCAGCGTTCTCAGATTGTCGATCAAACTCCACGCTGATGATGCGCGCATCCGGGAAACAGCGGGCCAAAACCAGCGTGCTTTTGCCGCGCGCGCGTCCTGATTCCAGAATTTGCCTGGGCGCAAATGGCCGCACGGCCGCGTAAAATAAAAGCATTTCGCTCTCCCAAATTCCGCCGAAACCGGCCTCCGGCGGAATGTTGGCAATTGCCGCGCGATATTCCGACAACAAACGCTCGGCGCGTACTAGCACGGCGCTTTTGCCGAGCGACGAAATAGTTGATTCGGACATTAGATCGTCATGACCGGTTTGTCTGCCCAAGCGACCAGCTTTATCGTGGCGCAAGTTTGTAACTTCCGAAAGGCAATTGGGAAAGTTGCCCTACATTACGATGTCGATTCAACAATTACCGTTCGATCAGCGGGCCTGCTTCATCGCTGGCGCGGCAAAATCCGGGACGACACTGTTGGTAGCGTTGCTCGACAGCCACCCGGAGCTGCTCGTGATGCCGCAGGACACCGCTTATTTTCCGACAGTGTTGACGAAATACGGTGCACGTGGACGTCGCGCCCAGTTCGGTTATTTGACCAAGGAATCCTGGACAAATGTTTTGTTCGGTAATCGGCCCAAGCGGGGCAATCAGGATTACGCCGAATTTCCAAAAAAAGAATTCCTCGAAACTTTTGAGCGGCTTGCATTCGATCCAGCAAACGCGGAGCGCGATTTGCTCGTGTTGATGATGGAAGCCTACGCGAACGTCATCGGCGTTCCGCTCGATCGAGTGAAACGCTGGGTCGAAAAGACGCCAGCCAATCGTAATTACGTACCGCAAGTCTTTGCGCGTTTTCCGCGGGCAAAGCTTCTTGTCACGATGCGTGATCCGCGCGCTCTTCTGGCGGCACAAATCGCGCTCGAGAGAACGAGAAAGACGAGAAAGTTCTCCGCTTATTATGTGGTAGCGCACTGGCGAACCGCGGCCCACCTGGCCAGGAAAGTGCGCGACCGACAGACCGGGGGGTTGGTCGTCAGTTACGAAGATCTCGCGCTCGATCCATCGCTATCCATGCAAAAGGTTTGCGACTATCTCGAAATCAAGTTCGATCCAGAGATCGTCCTCAACCCGACCAAAGTGGGTCGCTCGTGGATGGGTAATTCAGCTGCTGGCGTTGGTTTCTCGCAGATCAGCACGACGCCGGTGACTCGATGGAAAAACGAATTGACCGAAGAGGAAATCGGCTGGGTGGAGTGGCACTGTCGCGATCTAATGGCGGAGTTTGGCTACGAGCCACGCCTTAACCGTCGGTCATTGCGCTATTTCGTGAAACCAATCCGCGGTGAACGGCCCCGCGAATTCTTGAAATCGCGCGCCTATTCATTCCGAGACAACTGGCTGAAACGGTAGATAATAAACGGAGGAGAGTTGATGCGGCATAAATTTCGCTTTCAGTTTTGCTCGATATGCACGGTTGGACTCGTAGAAGCGCTCGCCGGGGCGGGCGCGTGCCGATGACTCGGTGTTCGCCGCGGCGAAGGCCGCTACAATTCTCTATTGCAATAAGCGCGTTCCTAATTTTTTGCTCAGTTGCGTTCGCGAGCGAGACGCACTTGCCGTTCAGCACGGTTTTTAAAGGGCGTGATCAGTTTGATCGGCTGGTCGCACTTGCCAAAAGCAATGACTGGAGATCGCTGGCGATCGGCCAGCGAACGGCCACCATAGGCCAGGCGTTGCTCGGCACGCGCTATAAACATTTCACCCTCGAGATCGACAACCGCATCGAGGCGCCGTCCGTGAATTTTCAAGGGATGGATTGCTGGACGTTTTTTGAAACGTCGCTCGCTTTCGCGCGGATGTTGAACGAACCGGAATCCAATTGGACGCCGGAGAACTTGCTCCATTACATCGAGATCGATCGCTATCGCGGCGGCGAATGCACCGGCGAATATCTTTCTCGTCTGCATTATTTAGAAGATTGGCTTTACGACAATGATCATCGCGGGCTCGTTGTCGATCTTACCCGGCAACTGGGCGGCACAAGCGTGCCGCACTCCGCGCGCGAGATGACGCAAGGCTGGCGGCATTATCGTTACCTGGCTGCCAATCGCTCGTTGCTCGGTCCGCTCGGACGAATGGAAGCGCAAGTATCGTCGCGACCACTCTACGAAATTTCGAAAGGTCGCGTCCCAAAAATCGAGTCCAAATTGCAAAGTGGCGACATCATCGGGATCATTTCGCGCGATCGCGGCGGGCTCTATTCGACGGCGCACGTCGGTCTCGCGCTGCGCACGAGTGATGGCGTCTTGCATTTCATGCATGCTTCTTCGCCCTCCAATTACGGCAAGGTCGTAGTGGATGCGCGCCTTTCCAGTTACCTGCAGCGTTACCGCACAGACTCGGGAATTCTTGTCGCGCGGCCAGTGAAATAGTTTCCGCAGATAGAAGTCCCATCTGTGAGCCCAAGAGTATGTTTTGACCGTTGCATTTTCGATCACCGGAAAACCAATAGGCAAAGATGCCTGTTGGCCGTACAGGCTCGGCCCAGCCAGTCCGTCTGGTGGCGGACTGGAAGCCTATGTTCCGATTGATTGTTGCGTCAAAATTCTGGCAGGATCGGACATCTCGCTTATGAAAATTTTGCCGAACACGCCGCTGGCAGGCAGCTCATTCAATACAAAGATCGCGTTCCACCGAACAGTACGAGCAGGAGGGGATGGGCGACCCTGCCTGATCGGTAGGATCGGCTGCCGGTGGGCGCGAAGCCGGTCGATCCTGTCGTTGCTGATCTTATTCCTCGCACCGACTGGGGTGTCGGTTTGTGGTGAAACGAAGATTCGGGTGGGCCACTTCCCAAACGTCACGCACGTGCAGGCGCTGGTCGCCCATGCGCTTTCGCGACGGGGTAAAGGCTGGTTCGAGGAACGCCTAGGCGCCGGGACCAAAATCGATTGGTTCGTTTACAACGCCGGTCCAAGTGCGATGGAAGCGGTGTTTGCGAACTCAATCGACCTGACGTACGTCGGCCCGAGTCCGGCGATTAACGCGTATGCAAAATCGCGCGGCGAAGAAATTCGGATTGTGGCAGGCGCGGCCAACGGCGGCGCGGCCTTGGTCATTCCCCAAGACAGTGGATTAAAATTGGCAAAGGATTTTCGTGGAAAGAAAATCTCGACACCGCAGCTCGGAAACACGCAAGACATTTCGTGCCGCGCCTGGCTGACCGCCGGGGGATTGAAAATCACCCAACTCGGCGGCGATGCCCAAATTTTGCCGGCAGCGAACCCAGATCAGCTCTCGTTGTTTCAACAGAAGAGAGTCGATGCAGTCTGGACAGTCGAACCGTGGGTCTCGCGATTGGAGGCAGAAGCCGGCGGGAAAGTTCTGGTCGAAGAGACAGATTCGCCGACGACGGTTCTGGTTTCCTCCGTGAAATTTTTAAATGGAAACCGCGATCTTGTGAAAAGATTCGTAGAAGCGCACCGCGCGCTGACCGATTGGATCGAGAAGAACCCTGAAGAAGCGCAGAATCTAGTGATCGCGGAGTTGCAGGAAGAAACGCGCGGGCAAATTTCTCGGGAGTTGATCGCGCACGCGTGGAAGCGAATCGGGTTGACCAGCGAAGTGCATCGCGAGGCGCTGGACAAATTTGTGGTCAACGCAAAAGCGGCCCGATTTTTGCGCGATGTGCCAGATCTCGCCCGTTTGATCGACAACGTCGGTGCACCGATGACGCCCGCTCGTTAGATCGACAATCGCTCATGTCGCTTCAAGAAGAGCTGCAGGGTCCGCCGCCCGCCAAGCTCGTGGTAGATCATGTTTCCAAATGGTTTCGGCAGAAACGCCACACCGTTCATGCCCTGGACGATATCTCATTCGAAGTTGCAGAAGGCGAGTTCATCGTCATCGTGGGGGCGAGCGGCTGCGGAAAATCAACATTGCTCGACATCATCGCGGGCTTGGAAAAGCCGGACAAGGGGCGCGTGCTGGCGGACAATCAACCTGTGCTCCAACCGGGGCGGCATCGGTTGGTCATGTTTCAGGAATCGGCCTTGTTTCCATGGCTCAACGCCTTCGGCAACGTAATGTTCGGTTTGAAATTGAAACCCGGTCTCAGGAATTCCGAGCGGCGCGAGGTCGCAAAATTTTTCCTGCAATTGGTGGGGCTGCAAAAATTCATGCACGCGAACGTGCACGAGCTTTCCGGCGGAATGAAACAACGCGTGGCATTGGCGCGTGCACTCGCGCCAAATCCGCGCGTCCTGCTCATGGACGAGCCCTTCGCCGCGCTCGACGCTATGACCCGCGAACAACTTTACGGCGACATTCAGGCGATCTGGCAAAAACGACGGAAGACAATTATCTTCGTCACGCACAACGTGCGCGAAGCGGCCTGTTTGGCCGATCGCGTTCTCATCATGTCGTCCACGCCGGGGCGGATCAGCGAGATTTTTGAGGTGGCACTGCCGCGGCCGCGTGATTTTAACAGCATCGAAATCGCGCAACACGCAGCGAGATTGACCGCGGCGCTGAAACAACATGGCACGCATGCCACGGTGGCCGGCTGATGAGACGAACTTTGCTCGCGATTTTGTTTTTCGTGGGGCTGGCCGCGGTCTGGACAGCGATCGTACGCGCGCGAATTTGGTCGCCGGTTTTGTTGCCGTCGCCACGTAGCGTCTGGGAATATTTGGTCAGCGCCGGCCGCGACGGCAGTTTGCTTAGTGCTACGATGGTGACATTGCGACGGTTACTCGCAGGTTACGCGATCGGCATCGCGATTGGATTACCGCTTGGCCTGCTCACAGCCTCATTGACTTTTGTCGAAGACACGATCGGCGTGCTTGCGCTTGGCCTGCAAACGTTGCCGAGCGTCTGCTGGGTTCCGCTCGCGCTCCTTTGGTTCGGACAAACCGAAGGCGCGATGCTGTTCGTCGTGATCATGGGAACTGTCTGGTCGGTTGTGATCGCGACCGACACGGGCGTGCGCACAATTCCCCCGATCTATGCGCGCGCCGCCCGAACCATGGGTTCAAATTATTTTCACAAATGGACGCGCGTCATTTTACCGGCGTCGCTTCCGTATCTGGTAAGCGGCATGAAACAAGGCTGGGCTTTTGCCTGGCGTTCGCTCATGGCCGCGGAAATTTACGTGACGATTCTGACCGGCTTTGGTTTGGGGCATCTGCTTCATTACGGTCGCGAACTCAACGCAATGGACCAAGTCATCGGCATTATGCTGGTCATCATCGTGATCGGATTGTTGGCGGATAAAATTCTCTTCTCGCCCTGGGAACGTTTTCTTCATCGGCGTTGGGGAACCGGAAGACGGTAAGAGCTGTAGCCGCGCGTCGCTGACCGCAGCCATTGTCAGCGGCAAAAGCCCGGCGGTCAGCGACCGCAGCTACAGGGCAGATGTCGATGTTGGAAGTTCGATCACGAAAGTTGCGCCTTTGCCCGGGCCTTCACTGTGCGCGCGGATGCTGCCGCCGTGCATCTGCATCCACTCTTGCTGCGGTAGCGCGCTGGAATACCCTTAAGGCGGTTATTTATTGATGAGAGTTCTTTGCGTCGTCGAACACGGTAACGCGCCAAGTACCCGCTTGCGGCTCCGCGATTGCGTCGCGCATTATTCCGAACTTGGTATCGAAACAACGATATTGTCGGCCCGGCGTTCGAGCCTCAGCGAACGTTTCCGCGTCCTTCGAGAAGCGGCCCGACATGACGCGATCGTGCTTTTCAAAACGATTGGTTTCGCTGAGTTTGAATTAAAACTCCTGCAGCGCGGGAACCCGAGAATTGTTTTCGATTTCGACGATGCCGTCATGTTTCGCGAGCAAAAACGTCAGCGGCCGCTGCGCGATGAAGATTTTCGGAGATTTCTCAGGACACTGAAATATTGCTCCGCCGTCGTGGCCGGCAACGATTTCCTGGCCAGCTTCGCCGAGGCGTGCGGGCGGCAGACGGTTGTCTTACCGACACCGGTCAACGTTGAGAAATATCAGGTCAAAAAACATGTCGATGGTCCGGGTTTGACTGTCGGTTGGCTTGGCCTGAGCGATGGACTGGCCTATGTGCGCCACATCCAGCCGGCGCTGCGCCGATTGGGCAAGCAGTTTCCAAGTCTGAAGTTAAAAATCGTCTCGGACAAACCGCTCCAGCTCGATGGAATCAAGATCGACAATCAAATCTGGCGGGCTGAAACCGAGCGGCAGAACCTCGCGAGTTTCGATATCGGCATCATGCCCCTGTGGGACTCGGTTTGGACGCGCGGAAAATGCGGCTACAAGATTCTGCAATACATGGGCGTCGGCACCCCCGTAGTCGCCTCAGACGTGGGCGTGAACAGCCAAATCATCAAATCCGGCGAAAACGGTTTTCTGGCCAGAACGGAGGACGATTGGGTGAGAAGCATTGCCGCATTGATCGATAACGCCGAATTGCGCCGAACTTTTGGATTGCGTGGTCGCGAGCTGATCGACAAAAAATATTCGCTCGAGCGGTTCGCGAACCTGTATGTCGATCTTTTGCGAGAGGTAGTGCAGTCCGGCTCGTAAGTCCGATGCGTCCACCCGTGTTGATCGTAGGCGCGCATCGTTCCGGCACGAGCGCAACCGCGCGTGCCCTGGAAATTCTTGGGCTGCAAATCGGGCAGCGATTGGATAGCCACTGCGAACCGAAAGCGCTGCAACGGTTGCACGAGGAATATCTTAGGCGACTCGGCGCTGCGTGGCACAGTCCAGCACCATTCATCGAGTCGATCCGTACTGCGGACGGTGAGCGCCACTGTGCAGATTACTTGCGCGAGAATCTCCGCCGCGATTTCATGCATATTTTCGGATATCGGAAAAATCCACGAGGCCTTTGGCTTTTGACGCGATTAAAATTCGGTGCGCCCTGGGGCTGGAAAGAGCCGCGTACGACGCTGTTCGCACGCGCATGGCTTCAAATTTTTCCAGGCGCACGGATCGTGCATGTGGTCCGGGATCCGCTTATCGCTGCATCGAGTCTTCGCCAGCGCGAGTTGAGATTTCAAGCAGCTGGCGATGCGCCGAGCGGCAGGGTCGACAATTTGGATTACTGTCTTGGCCTTGTTCGCATTTACACCGAAGCTGGAGAGCGTCTTGCCGACTCTGGAGAGTATCTGCGCGTTACATTCGAAGATATTCAAACTAATACACACAAAACTCTCGATGAAGCGGCGCGCTTTTGCGACCTGCGTTTCAGCGCAAAACATTTGACGAATGCTGCCGCCATCATTCGGCCTCTCACTCGTTAGGTTGACCGGCTTTGCACCGTAGGGCAGCCGATTAAATCAATCTGCTGGGTCGGCCCACCTCCTTCCAATGGCCTCTGCGGAAGGAGTAGCCTCAGTGCGCCCAATGGTCGGCCGCCCGAAGGCGGGTTCGACGACATTTCATTTTACGTGGGCGGCGTCTTCCCAGCGAATGGCAGCGCGCAGCAATTCGCCTAAGGAGTGCACGCCGAATTTTTCTTTTGCGCGCGCGCAGTAGGCCTGCACTGTCTTCAAACTGAGGTGCAAATCCTCCGCGATCTGCGTGGTGGTGCGACCTTGGCCGAGCAGCCGGAATATCTCCAATTCCCGGTCGCTCAAGCGTTCTACTGGTTCGGCTGCCGCTTTGCGCGACGAACCCATTCTTCTGGCCATCGCCGTGACGACCCGTTCGCTCACATAAACATCGCCGCTCAGCACCCGGCGGATAGCGGCCAGCACATTCTTTGTGGTCTCGCGCTTCATTACATAACCCTTGGCTCCAGCGCGCAACGCTCGCTCGGCATACAATGCCTCATCGTGCATCGATAGGACGATCAACGCCACCAGGGGAAAACGCTCTTCAAGATTTTTCAATAGTTCCAAGCCGGATTCATTTTTCAAAGAAATGTCGATCAAAGCGACGTCAGGCTGCCTCTCGGCGATGCCGGTAAGCGCTCCAGGTGAGTCTTCTGCCTCGCCGCAAACTGCGAGATCATCCTGTTGATTGATCAGGTTTGTTAGACCTTCGCGAACAAGCGGATGATCATCAACAAGGAAAATACGGCTTTTGCGGGAAGGTTCAGCGGATGTTTTTGGGTTCATAAGTCTCTTGGTTGCTCAAACCTTACATGTAACCACTGTCCCACGGCTTTTGTTTCGTTCTACCGAGAATTCCCCGCCGATCAAGCCGGCGGCGTGGGCCATGAGCCGCAAGCCAAGTCCCGCCGACTGCGGTATTTTTTCCGGTATTCCAACGCCATCATCAATAACGGTAAGCGTGAGTTCGTGGTTTCTTCTCGCCAGTTCGATGTCGATCTTCCGCGCGTTGGCGTGCTTGACCGCGTTCATCACTGCTTCCTGCGCGATGTGGTAGAGCTGCGTGGCAGTGGTTGAGTCCGGCATCTGCACCGCTTCGTCGCCGCTGAAATCGCAATTCACTCCGAATCGCTCGGAAATATTTGCGGCCAGTCCCTGAAGCGCCACGGCCAGTCCGTCTGCCGCCAGTTCCGGCGAAAAGAAACCGTGTGCCAAATTTCGCGTGAGATCGATTCCCTCTTCAATATGACGAATGACTTTGTCTGCATCGGCAACTTCTGCTGATGATCTGGCTGCCAGTTTTTCTCGCAACACCTGTGCGGCCAGTGCTGTGCCGGTAAGATGCTGTCCTAGACTGTCGTGCAGAGTTCGTCCCAATCGCCGGCGCTCGCGGTCAGCGATCTCGGCCACTTCCCGATCCAGGCGCTCGCGCTCCGCGACCTCGCGCTGCAACGCGGCCGTACGTTCGCGGACCCGCTGGTCCAATTCACGCAGGAGCGTGCGTAACTTGGAGAAGAGCAGCGTGAAAAGAACGTAAGCGGCCAATGCCATGCCGATGTTCCAATATCGCACACCCGGGCTGCCCGAAGCCACATCGGACACGGCTGAGGCCGAAACGCCCAGAATTGAGAAAATCAAGCCGCACCAAACGTTGCAAAACCAGATGGCGAGCGCGACTGGCAGAAGATAAAAAAGCAAGAGCGACTGCTCGTACCCTGTCGCGTAATCCAGATATGCGATGAGACCGATGAGAAGCAACGCTATGCTCAAGACAAACCATTGCGAGATAAGGAAGTTTCCACGGCCCCCGCGGCCTTCTCGTAACCTGTCGATGTACGCCGGCATTAGTTATCTAACCGGCTTGAAAATAAGAAAGCATCAGCAAATTAACAACTGCCACGTCTACTTTCACGCGTCACGGAATTTGCATGAAATCTCCGTCCGCCGTATCTTGAAATAAAAGGGGGGCGCATTGGCTTCGACTCATCGTTAGAAGCGCAGGCGGCATGTCGAGGATGGTTCGTTGGCCTCGTAAAAAATCGGACCAAACAAATAAACGCAGATCACGAAGATCTCGCTCTCGCGGCTTAATTGACCGCGACGTTTGCAGCCGGACGCCTGCTACAGCGGCAAACGTGGACAGCAGGCTGGCGAATCGGCGGAGTGACCGCGCCGGTTCGTGAATCGATTTCGCGGACACTCGGGAGTCAGCAGTGTGCCGGCGCAACGTTGGCTCCTTAAAAATTCTCACCGGCTAAACATGTAGATGTTTGCGCTGAAAGCGACGAGGACAGGGGTTCGATTCCCCTCGCCTCCACTTCCCATGTAAAATACTGCGCAGCGCGGTTGGCTGGCAACTGCACCGGCAATACGTCCGCTGAGTCCGACGAAGACTTTCTGAGCTTACGCTTATACACGTACCCGTTTAAGGCGATCCGGATTTCAGCCAATTATTTGCATAGTATCCGCAAATGCGGCTGTTCCTTTCTTTGAGAAGTTCCCTAACTTCAGGCGCGCGAAAACTCTATCTGATCCGTATATGATTGTATGAAAATGAAGATTGTTGATTGCACGGAGAAAAGGGCGGTTCCCGCCAGAAATGGAACGAAAACGATACGGAAATGGCCGGTGTCCCTCCTTTTCCTTCCGCTTTGTCTCACTTTCGCTTTAGGCGGATGCGATGAATATTACAGCACCTATCCTGGGTACGGACCATATTATAGGGGTTATGGGCAGTACGGACCCGGTTACGCTGCTTACCCTGGCTACGGCCCCTACCCAGGCTCCGTCACTGTCGAGATTGGCGATCGACCCTATTATACTCGCGGCCCTGGTTATTATGTCGGTCGGACCTACTACGTCTGGAGGCCGGGTCATTGGGCACGGCGCAACGGTCGAAGGGTCTGGGTCCACGGCCACTACGTTGTGAGAGGATAATCAGAAAACGCTCATTCCCCCTGAGGACGCGATGAGCGGAAAGATCAAAAGATGCCCTTTGGAACTCCTCGGCAAAAGAGCGAAGGGCGATCTTATCTGAGGGAATTCCTCTGACAAACGATGCGCAGTTTGTGGCGCCACGTCTTCGCCTCCTAATAACGGTATGAGGGGCAAAGATGCGCGCGGGCGTTCCATTCCCATCGCTTCCAGGGGGCAAAATTTGGCCAGAAGGAGGGATCGGCGCCGGGCGGTGAGCAACGTTGTGTCAGTGAGAGGAGGTTTCCGGGTGTCGATGTACGTTCTTAACCGAACTGGAGTGTAATGTCCAAATTTGTTACGCAGTGTAAAAAAAGCTTCCCAAAAGCGAAGCGCTGATGTTACAAGAATTATAGCTCCCATAACACTGCGACCTCAATTCGTCATGAATCTCCCTCTGCAAACCAGAGTCATTTGCGCCATTCTTCTCGCTTGCATAACCTTGAGTTGCGGGCGGCAGCAAACTGTTATCTTGTCGCCTGGCGAAAACGATCTCGTGGTGCTCAACGGCTGCGTCATTTCCGCCTGCAATTACTTGGCCGCGGTCAAAACCCAGCACACTCTGGACGAGAATTTTTGGGCGAAAATCCTGCTGGTTCGTTATAATGGTCATCCGGCCGGACACGCTTACTGCGTTTGGGAGACGGAGGGAACGATCTATGGCTACGATCGCAATGCAGGCGCATTTCCCATTCCTGTTTACACGCGCGATGCACGCGCCATTGCGATTGTCCTTGCTCAGGAGCTTGGGAGAGTTTTGAATGAGCCGCTAGCGGTCAACCGCGCGGAGTTCGTCGAGCCGAAAAACGCGGAGCTCTCCAAATTCTAGCTCATCGACGCCACATCGCCTCTGCTGTGATTCCGTGATGCGAACGTGAAAAGTCGCCTAACGACCGTCGCCCCACGTTTTCTTCTCGAACGACACACGGCCTGAACCGCGTTCGAAGGCTTCGAAACGTTCCGGATTCTGCTGGTAATATTTTTGGTGATAATCTTCGGCCGGATAAAATTTCATCGCCGGCAAAACCTCCGTCACGATTGGCTTGTGGAATTTTCCCGAGCGCGCGAGTTTCTCCTTTGACGCTTCGGCGATTTTTCTTTCTGCATCGTTGCTGTAAAAAATCGCGGCGCGGTAACTGGGGCCGATGTCGGTAAATTGGCCGTCGGCCTGAGTGGGATCGATTTGCCGCCAGTAAATGTCCAGCAACTGATCATAGGAAATTCGCGATGGATCGTAGCTTACCTTGATCGATTCGCGATAATTCGTTTTTTCCGAAGTCACCAATTCGTAAGTCGGATTTGGTTCCGTGCCGCCGCAGTAACCGACGACCGATTTAACAACGCCGGGCGCTTTATCGAAAGCTGGCTGAATACACCAGAAGCAACCGCCTGCAAAAATGGCGGTCTTGGTCGCCCCTGGAGACGAATCTTGGGCGTAACCAAAGTGAGGAGCAGAGGCAACGAAGATCACGCAACTGACCGCAAGCGAAAGGCCTTGTTTCATATTGTCGATCTTAGACAGCGAAGCACCTTTCACGTTGTGAAATGACTCGTCTTGTTTTGTCTGACCAGCGTCCAGAGCGCCTGCCACAAGCGTAACTTCTTCAACCAATAGATGTTAGAATGGTTAAAGCAATCGCGCTTATCTTCGATCTCGTCTTCCTGGTCGTCGGAATTGTCGGTTTCGTCCCAGCCGCCGCGCCGGATGGAATGCTACTCAACATTTTCCACGTCAACAGGGCGCACAACATCGTTCACCTTGCCTCGGGTATCATCTTTCTGTTCGCGGCGATGGGGGCGCGGGAGCATCGAGAATCTGGTTTCAAATCTTCGGCGTCATTTACGCCGTCGTCGCTGTTTGGGGCTTCGTCGTCCGCACGGGCAAACACGTTTTGGGTCATACCGCATAATCCTGCCGACACCCGGCTCCACGTCGTGCTTGCGGTGGTGACGCTTTTTCTCGGCCTCTGCACGGCAAAGCAAACTGCTTCCGAAATTTTCGCTGGGTCAATCCGGCCGTTGCGAGGTTGATTCGCCTCGCAACGGCTGCAATCTTTCTCCGTGATCGAGCTGGTCTCGAAGTCGTACATCGCTCGCTTTGATCTAACGACAATCTTCGAGCGTATCGCGCCGTTGCACGTCGATCTTGGCTGCGGTGAAGGCTCCTTTCTTTGCGAACTAGCCGAGCGCCATCCAGAGAAAAATTTTCTGGGAATCGAACGCTTTGCCAGCCGAGTTGCGAAAACTTCTCGCAAAGCGGCAAGGACTGATAACGTGCGGGTGCTGCATGCGGAAGCTTCCTATGCTCTTCGTTACTTATTGCCTGAGCGTTCGGTGGAAACTTTTTATCTCCTGTTTCCCGATCCCTGGCCGAAACGACGACATCATCGGCGTCGCATCTTCACACCGGAGTTCTTGAGTTCAGTTCATGCGGCGCTCGATGATAGTGGCGCTATCCAAATCGCAACGGATCATGGCGATTACTTCGCGTACATCCAGCGGGTTGCCGAGCAATCGACCGATTTTGCGACGACGGAGATGAACGGCCAGTTTCCTGCATCGACATTCGAAAAGCGCTTCCAGCGTCGGGGCGTCCCCATTTACCGATTAACGCTGCGAAAGGTTTCTCCAGTGACGTAAGCGCGGGCTTCCCATTCGCGCTGACGGAAACAAATCTCGGCCGCGCCGGTTTCATCTTGTCGGAAAAGCTTGATGCCTTTTGCGCGAACCGCGTCTGCCCATTGGTCACTGATCCGTTCATGTTCTGGAAACTCGCACGATGTGGCGACGATCAACTGCGGACGAACCGCATCGAGAAATGCTTCAGAACCGGATTGCCCGGAATAATGTTGGCCCTTGACTAATATGTCGCTGCGCAAATCAGATTTTGAGCCGAGGAGCGCGTTCTCCGTGTCAGCACCAGCATCTGACATGAACAAAATTTTCGCGCCTGACGAGATCGCTAGTTGAACGACAAACGTTTCATCGTCAGCGCTGCTTCTCGCGAAGTCGCGTGGCGGAAAAAGAATTTTTGCAGCGACTTCAGGCGATAAGTCGAAGCTTTGCCCCGCGTTTAGATTGCTAGCCTTAATTCGACGCTCGCCAAAAAGTTGGTGCAATCGCCGATGAACAGTTGAGCGGTCGGCGGCTGGATTGTCGATCAAGATTCGAGGCGCAAGATCTTGCAATAGCGACGCCGCGCCACCGATATGCAGCGAGTCCCCGTGGCTGAGCAGCAAGCCCTGGATTCGATTCACGCCCGCCGCGTGCAAATATTGGCGCACCAAGCGGGCGTAATCGCGCTCGCTCCCGCAATCAAGCAACCAATCCGCGCGACGCGCGCGCAAATGCACAGCCGCACCCGCGCCAGCGTCCAGGACGGTGATTTTTGTATCCGCTTGCTCAGTCCAATGCGGCCGAGCGACGTAATAATGACCGATCGGAAGTTGCGCGAACCAATGTACAAGAGCGAGAACCAGCCGCGCCAGAAACCAGTTGGCATTATTGAAAATAACGGAAAGCCAACCGAGCAGTGGCACAGCCAATATGGACAACATGGCAATCGCAAGAATGAAAAATGCAATCGGCACAACCACCAGGTTAGCGATCAGCGAAATCGGCGTAACGAGATGAAAATACCACAGGATGAGCGGCAGCGAGCCGAGCCAGGCCGCCAGCGACACCGACCCGCCACGACAAATGCATTCGAGACCGGCACCAAATAGCCGCCGTGATCCGCTCAATAAACTTCGCGGCAAAAACGGATCCACCGCAGTGAAGCGGCGCAAAAATTGAAAGAGCGGATCGGCCAGCAAAATAATCGAGCCAACAACAGCAAACGAAAGTTGAAAACCGGTGGAAAAAAGTTCGTTCGTATTCCAGGAGAGAAGGAAGAATGCCGCAGCTGCGAGGCTGTTAAGCGCGAAAACTTTTCGTTCGAAAAAGAAACCGCCTAGCAGGATTGAGCTCATCACCGCAGCGCGTACGCTGGAGACATGCAACCCCGTAACAGCCGCGTAAAAAAGTAGAAGTGGAACGATTAACCGCGCCGCCCATTTGTGCGGAAGGCGGCCAACAGTCGCTAATATCAATAACAGTTGGGCCACAATCCCGACATGTAAGCCGGCTACCGCAAAAAGATGCAGAGTGCCGGTTTGTTGAAACGGTTCCTCGATGTCTTCCGGCGTCTGATGCCGCAGGCCAAGCGCGATTCCACTGACGAAAGTTTGCACGTCCGGCGAATCTTCCAAAGATCGACAAAGAATTCTCTGCATCCACGCGCGCGAAGCTTGCGCAGCGCGCAGAATCGGATTCCCGCCGCCGTGTTGAAGCAAGGTTCCGTCCTCGGCATAACGAACGAACAAAGTCCGGCGAACATCGTGTCGTGCCAGATAGGAGCGCATGTCGAACTCGCCTGGATTGCGCGGCGGCGCGATTGGCTCAGCAATTCCGAAAAATCTAAACTCGTCGCCAAACCGCGGCTCGCCCCGCCATCGTACCAATAACGTCGCCGTGGTCGGCAAGGTTCGTGACCCAAGCTCGATGGTTTGGAGCTTGAACAAGAAAGTCGTGAACCCGTTGGTTCCGATCTTCGGTTCATCTGCCACAAATCCTGCCGCGTTGACGGCGCGCGGCCGATCTCCGAGTTGCGAGGCCAGACGCAGACCTGGGGTATCTTCGATTCGGGAGCTGTGTAGCAGGAAAAATCCGAGACTCACCAATGCATATGTCAATCTTGTTGTTGGCCAGCGAAGCATCCCCAAAGCGGCGGCGAGAAATACTGCAGCAACCGGGAACCAGGCGGCTTGCCGGACCGGAAAAAAATCCGCGGCAATGATTCCGACGGCGGCCATCATTGTCAGCCCGACAAACGGTTGGCGTGGCGGCCCCCTTTTTTGCGTTTCGCCGGAAACAGATGTCCGGTTCGTTAGATTCGCCATCGATTCGGCGACTAAGATCGAGAAGCCGGCACGAGCAACACGGGTCGATCGCCGCGCTTCAACACGCCCTCGGTGACACTGCCGACTAGCAGGTTATACATTGCACCGTGACCATGCCGGCCCATTACGATTAAGTCAGTTTTAATCGCATCCGCGGTGCGCAGAATTTCTTCGACAACGTCGCCAACCGGTTCGTGCAGCGCCACTCGTACTCCGGTTTGCGCGATTTCCTTTTGCCAGTCAGTCAACTTTGCCCTGTCTCGCTCGTCGGTGAAAGCCGGCTGCGGGAAGGGTTCGGCAATGGGGAGGCTCGACATCGGCATGAGTTCGGGCATTCCCGCGACTCCGTAGCCAAACGCGCTGGGTGGGACGGCAGCGCTCAGTTTCTTCACGTGCACCAAATGGATCTCTGCGCCGAACGATTTCGCCACCTGCCCCGCCAGCTCAAGCACACGTGACGTAGCGGCCGAGAAGTCAATGGGGACGAGAATCATCTTCATGAGTCGCTTCGATCATCTTAGGCCTCCCAAACTATTGGGCTCAACTGGAAATAAGCGGCGTGCGCCGTAGTTTTGAGCCATGCGCGATCTTTTCAGCGAAGAAGAAGATGTCGATCTTACCGGCGCAAACAGTGCGGCACCGCTCGCCACTCGCATGCGGCCGCGTTCGCTCGAAGAATTCGTCGGCCAGGAACACATCCTTGCCCCGGGAAAATTACTTCGTCGCGCGATTGAAGCTGATCGTTTGCCCTCGGTGATCTTGGCCGGTCCACCCGGCACCGGAAAAACAACTTTGGCCCGCATTATCGCGGAAATGACGCGCACAAAATTTGTGCCGCTGAGCGGAGTGGAAAGCAACGTGGCGGAGATGCGCCACGTGATCGCGGGGGCGACGAATCGACTTCGCAATTCCGGACAGAAAACAATTCTCTTCATCGATGAAATCCATCATTTCAACAAGGCGCAGCAGGACATTCTGCTGCCTGATGTGGAAAGCGGAAATCTGCGACTGATCGGCGCGACGACTTACAACCCGTTTTTCTACGTCAACAGCCCGCTCGTCTCGCGCTCGCAGGTTTTCCAACTTGAACCGCTTACCGTTGGGCAGCTCGAGCAACTGATCGATCGCGCCCTGGCCGACGAACAGCGCGGACTCGGCAACTACAGCGTTAAGATCGACAGCGACGCACGCCGGCATCTGGCAAAGTTAAGCGATGGCGATGCACGCAAATGCTTGAATGCGCTCGAAATTGGCGTCCTGACGACTCAGGCCGATTCACATGATGTGATTTATTTCACGCTCGCGACTGCCGAAGAAAGCATTCAGCACAAAGCAGTCGTTTACGATCGCGCGGGGGACGCGCATTACGACACCATCAGCGCCTTTATCAAAAGCATGCGCGCTTCTGACGAAAACGGCGCGATGTATTGGCTGGCGAAAATGTTGCATGCCGGCGAAGATTTTCGCTTCATCGCGCGTCGCATCGTGATTTTTGCGAGCGAAGACATTGGCCTGGCCGATCCAGAAGCGTTACCGCTAGCTATTGCCACGCAACAAGCGGTCGAATTTGTTGGCTTGCCGGAAGCGGGAATCCCGCTCGCGCACGCAACGGCCTACATGTGCCGTGCGAAAAAGAGCCGCAAAGCGTACGACGCGCTAAACGAAGCAAGCGAAAAGATCGAGTTGGAACAAACCCAGCGCGTCCCCGAACACCTCAAAAACAAACACTTTTCAGTAAATCCAGAGGGGTAGGGCGCGATCGCCAAGCGCGCCGAATCGACGACAATTCGCACGCTTCGTTTACAGTTTCTCTGCAATCACTCTTCGAATGCCATGGCCACAACTGTAGCGTTGTGGCCACCGAACCCGAATGAGTTATTCATGGCGACGCGCACTTTCTTTTCTTTAGCTTTGTTCGGCGTGTAGTCGAGATCGCAGAGCGGGTCGGGGTTTTCCAGATTGATGGTGGGTGGGATAACGCCGTCGCGAATCGACAGTGCGCAGACCGCTGTCTCGACCGCGCCAGCGCCGCCCAACAAGTGACCAGTCATCGATTTGGTGGAACTGATCGGGATTTTATTCGCTTGCTCGCCAAACACCGCCTTGATGGCGCGCGTTTCACTGATGTCGCCGAGACCGGTGGAAGTGGCGTGGGCATTAATGTAATCGATCTCGTTAGGCGAAATGCGCGCGTGATCGAGCGCCATTTTCATGGCACGGGCGGCGCCTTCGCCATCTTCCGGCGGTGCAGTCATGTGGTAGGCGTCGGCAGAAAGACCGTAGCCGGCGAGCTCGCAATAAATTTTCGCGCCCCGCGCCTTCGCGTGTTCGAGTTCTTCCACAACAGCGATGCCGGCGCCTTCGCTCATAACGAAGCCGTCGCGGTCGCGATCGAACGGGCGCGAGGCGCGCTCCGGTTCGTCATTGCGCCGACTCAGCGCTTTCATGGCGGAAAATCCGGCGAGACCGAGTTCGACAATGGAGGCTTCGGAACCGCCGGCGAGAAAAATGTCGGCGTCGCCGAATTTGATCATCCGCCACGATTCCCCAATGGCGTTATTGGAAGTGGCGCAAGCGGTGACGATGCACATGTTCGGACCGCGCAATCCAAATTCCATCGAGATGACGCCGCTGGCCATGTTGCTGATCAGCATTGGAATGGTGAATGCCGAGACACGCTGCGGACCCTTGTTCATCAAGGTGCTGAATTGTTCTTCGAGTGTTTTCAGTCCACCGATGCCGCTGCTGATTAGCACGCCGAAGCGATCCCGATTTAGCCGCACAAGATCGATGCCGCTATCTTGCATCGACATCTTTGCCGCGGCCATGGCGAGCTGAGCGAAGCGGTCGGTGCGCCGAATATCCTTTGGATTTTTGAAAAAATTCCTCGGTTCGAAATTGCACACTTCGCCGGCGATCTGGCAATCGTAACCGGTAGTATCAAACGCCTGAATTTTGCCGATACCGCTGACGCCGTTTTTCAAGTTCGACCAGAACGTTTCTAAATCGTTGCCGACCGGTGTAATTACCCCGAGACCAGTGATGACGACTCTGCGGCTGTTCATGAAGACGAATCGGTAAATCGTTGAACGTTGAAGCGAATAGCTCTCACCCCTCACTATTCACCATTCGCTATTAGCTATTCACGCTCCCTAACTCGTGCCCATCCCAACACTTTGGACTGCTTGAAAAAGTTTTCCTTCGGTTTTGATCGAGGGCGCGATGATGATTTCAGTTTGCTGAAACTCCGCGAGCGTGGGCGCGCCGACGTTACCCATGCAAGTGGTGATGGCGCCGACCAAATTTTGGCTGCCATCATCGACTTCGGCCGGCCCGAAAAGAATCTGTTTCAAAGAGCCTGTGCTGCCGACTTTTATACGCGTACCACGCGGCAAGTTCGCATGCGGGGTCGCCATGCCCCAATGATAACCTTCTCCAGGGGCTTCGTGCGCCTTGGCAAACGCGCTCCCGACCATCACGGCGTCTCCGCCGCAGGCAAGCGCTTTGCAAACATCGCCGCCTTTACTCATGCCGCCATCGGTAATGATTGGAACGTAACGCGCGGTTTTTTTGAAATAAGCATCGCGCGCAGCCGCACAATCCACCGTCGCTGTGACCTGCGGCACACCGAGGCCAAGCACACCACGCGACGTGCACGCTGCTCCCGGGCCCACGCCGACTAAGACGGCGGCCGGCCCACATTCCATGATCTCGAACGTGACCTCGTAGCCGACCGTGTTCCCGACGATCACTGGAAGGCGCATCTCGCGGCAAAACCTTTCCAAATCGAGCGATTTGTATTCCGAAGAAATATGCCGCGCAGTTGAAACGGTGCTTTGTACGACAAAAACATCCGCGCCCGCTTCCTGAGCGATCGGACCAAACTCGACTGCGCGCTGCGGGATGGAACTCACGGCTGCAGTCGCGCCACCATCCTTAATTTGCCGAATCCGGGCAGCGATGAGATCGGGTTGCACCGGTTCCTGATAAATTTTTTGTAACAGCGCGGTGACCTCAGACTGGTCCGTCTCAACAATTTTTTGCAGAACTTCCTGCGGATTTTTGTAGCGCGTTTGCACGCCTTCGAGATTCAGGACGGCCAGACCGCCAAGCTTACTCATGGCAACGGCAAAGCGGACATCGACAACTCCATCCATCGCGCTGGCGAGGACCGGAATTTTCAATTTAAGTGGCTCGGCATTTTTGCGCGGCAGGCGAAAAGTAATATCCACCTCGTTCGGATTAATCGTAATGCGTCCGGGGACGAGCGCGATCTCGTCGAACCCGTAAGTGACGCGCGCCTTGCGATTGCGGCCAATCCACATTCCCATGTCTAAATTTGCTCCAATCTGTATCGTTCGTTCAAGCTCCCGCAGCGCGGACAGCGTGGAAGCAGCGCCGCCGTTCGATCTTCAAATTCAAATGCGCAAATCACGCAACGCAGCCGGTAACGCAACGCGCGCCGCTCGCGCCGGCGACGGCCCCACTCTCCAACTATCCAGAGAACAAAAATCGTGGCAAGGGAAAGCAGCAGATAAATTGTGACCAACGCAGCGAGGCTGACTCGGATCACGGCGGGGCAACGCTTGTCGCTGGTAACTGCGGACGGGCGACGTCGTTGCCCCATTCGATCGTCGCGGTTCCCCAGACCAAAGGTTGGTCGCTCGTGGACGATCTCGCTGGAAAACGACAGAGCGCGAGATAACTTCGCGCCTGCCTATCGAGCGCCGGGTCGGCCGATGAATTCACCGGGAAAGAGTAGAGAATCTCGCCGCGCCTACTTACCGCAATTCGAAAACTAACGGCTTGTGGCGGCTCGTTTGTTGAAGCGGTAAACCTCAATGAAGGCATCCCAGGCGCTCCCAGGGTCTCGATTTCTCCCGAAAACGTGATCCTAGTCGGAACAACGCCGATTTTTTGCACCTGGTGCAGGTGAGTCATCGGTACGGCGCCTGGCGGCTGCGAACTGGGCAAACGAACATCGGCAACCAGCGGCGGCGGTTCTTTCAACACCGGTTCGCTCGCGACATAGGATGGAACGTGCTCCAGTTTGGGCAAGACATAGGCCGTGGCCTCGGCTGGACGTTGAGTACGTGATGCAAGCGCAGGATCTTCCGCCTCCACCCAGCGCAAGAGAGTGCGGCCTTCTTCTGAATCTGGCGTGATCAAATTCAGCCGTGCCGGTGGCGGCAAAAGCGCCAGCGTTGGCGGGTACACAATTTGGAAAATGTAAAAACAAGCAGCGTGCGCGACCAAGGAGAACACCAGAAAGCCGGCGATGGCCAAGTTGCGACGGCGAGGAAAGTCCCAATTGAAAATGAGCGGCTCAAGCGCGGTCGAAGACAAGATCGACACCTTATTTGGGCGGAGCTGTGGCCAACGCGACGGAACTAATCCCGTGCTCGAGGGCCGCGTTCGTCACGGCCACCACTAATTCGTAGGGCGTAAGCCGATCGGCCTTAATAACGATCGAACGATTCTCGCGTTTGGCTGCATCCAACAGGGGACCGATTTTTTCGAGAGTCGTCTTTTGATCGCGGAAATAAATGGCAGGTACGCCGCCGCCGGTGATGCTGATGATTTGCTGATTCTGCAACGGGCCAAGTGTGAAATGCGAAAAGGGCAAAGAGACAGCAATGCCAGGTTGCAAAATAAAGTTCGAGCTCAGGAGCAGAAAAAAAATCAAGAGAAACACGACGTCGATTGCCGGAACAATCACCAGCCAGCCGAAGTCGTGTTCCTTCGTGCGGCTAAGCTTCATGCGAACTGGAAGCAGTTGTCGATCTAGCGGTCGAGACGTGCCCCACGCTCTGGCGAAATTTTTTCAGATGGCGGTTGAAAGCTGATGATGCCGCTTAAGTCCTCGCTATCTTTCAACAAGTGGACAATCTCAATGCCGGCGCGCTCCATTTCGTGCAGCATCGCGTTGACGCGTGACGAGAGGTAACTATAGGCAACGAAAGTCGGCGTCGCCACGACCAGGCCAGCTGCCGTGGTGAGCAGACTTTTGTAAACGCCGCCGGAAAGTTCCGTGACCGTGGCGTAACCTCCATGGGAAGCAATCGTGCCGAACGCTTCGATCATTCCAGCGACCGTTCCGATTAGCCCAAGCAAAGGTGCGAGAAAAGCGAGCGTAGCCAGCACGCCGAGAAAGCGCTCGAGCTTCGGCACCTCGAGTTGTCCAGCTTCCTGGACAATCTCGCGCAGCTCTGATCGTGGCGCCGCGTGTTGAAGAAGAGCGGCGTGAATGACGCGGGCGACGGGACCCGGCGTTCCGGCCGCTTCATGTAACGCCTCAGCAAAATTACGACGTTGAATAAGATTCGACAGGCCCTTGAGAAATTCCCCGACGTGAATGTTAGCACGATGCAGATAAAAAAAACGTTCAACGAAAACGGCGATGCCGATGATGCTGCAGGCAAGAATCGGCCACATCAACAATCCGCCTTTCTGGATGTAATCGATCACGCCCAATCCTCTAGACCGCTTTGCCGGCAGAGGCAAGCCGTTGTAGCCGGCTGATAGCGAAATTGCGCTGCGAGCTCCGAATATTCGAGACGGATCTGCAGAGCAAAGCTGGTCTCCTTGTCTACAGTTAGCGGATCACTCGACGGCTGGATTTCGGAGGTGGGGTCGGGGTGGTTGACTTTGCTACGAGCTTCCCCGAAGCGTCGTACACAGAATAGCCGGTTTGCCTGCCGGCTAAATCGTAGGCGTAAACTATTTTGTTGATGAGTGAATCGTCTTTTCTGAAGTGCGTTTCCTGTTCCAAACGTCCTACGCCATCATATTTGTACAGGGTCTTGAAGCGAAACTTGTCGTCCTGGCCGAAAATGATTCCGCTGGAAAAACGGCCCGCCTCGTCGATTTCGTAACGAATCCTGCCAAGCAGCTTGCCATCTGGTGCAGTGGTAGTCGCGGTCGCTTTGTGGTGTACGTTATCAAATTCGTATGTCGTGCGCGAGCCGTCCGAATTAAGCGATACCGTTACACGGACCGCATCGGGCTGGCTTGGTTCCGGCGTTTGAGCGAAGCCGCAGCGTAAGACGCAGACCAGAATTGCGACTGGGATTGTGAACCTAAGGACCCGCGACTGCATGAAGCAACGTTCGATGCGCCATGCACGGTGCACAAGCTTTGACCCCGCGGTGGATCGCCCCGCTTCGTCGGCGATGCTAAAAACTGATGGAATCGGCTTCGGGAACTCGACTGCTCAAAGCGGAAGCGGTCAGCGCAGCGCCCATTCAGAGACGCTAAACACCAAAGCAGTCAAGTTTTGCAAATGCTGGTGGGAATGCGGTGAAACCAGCCGGAACAGTTGAGGCAAAAAAGATGAATAATTTTATTGACGTTGAACCGGGCCGGTGGGTAAAAGTGGTGGAAGGTGGGTTAAAATGGATCAACCAACCCGCGTATGGATGTGCCTTCTCAAACTTTCTATGCCGGCGAGTTCCGTCACTTCATCGACGAAAAAAATCGAATCACCATTCCCGCGCGCTGGCGACGCGACAGCGCCGAGGAATTCATCATTCTTCCGGAAGCAAATCACCAATTTCTCCTGGTCATGTCGCCTGAGGAATTTTCTCGCATGAGCGCGGCCGCCGAATTAGATACAAACGTTTCAGCGCGCGACCGTCGCGTTTTTTTTCGCCAACTGCACGCGCGCGCGCAGCATGGTGCCGCCGATCGACAAGGACGTCTGGTACTGCCGGAAGACCTTTGCAAAAGGACCGGATTGAAAGGCGAAGTGGCACTGGTCGGCGGTCGCGGGCGTTTTGAAATTTGGAATCTGCAACGCTGGAAACGCGCTCACGAGGAAGAGACGCCCACATATCAGCACGTAGCCAACCTGATCGGTTTGTAAGCGAGATCGAGATGAATGCATTGTTATTTGAGCGACCCATTTGGTTCGCAACCGGCCCACTGGTTTTGCAAGAGGAGGCGCAGGATATGGAAGATTTCACCTATCACCGTCCGGTGCTCACCACCGAAGCTCTGGAATTGCTTGCGCCGCGCCCCGGTTCGCCCGTTGTCGATGCAACGGTAGGCGGAGGCGGGCATACCGAAGCGATTCTGCGCACGGGCGCGGACGTGCTCGGCCTTGATCAAGACCCTGATGCAATCGAATATGCGCGGGAACGACTGGCTCACTGCGGCAGTCGCGTTACTCTGCGCCAGGCAAATTTCCGTCACGCGGACAAAATTCTCGACGAACTCGGAATCGCCAAGATCGGCGGCGCGATTCTCGATCTCGGCGTTTCCTCGCGCCAACTTGAAAGCGCGCAGCGCGGTTTCAGCGTGGTGCGCAGCGGCCCTCTCGACATGCGAATGGACCCGCGAGCGTCATTGACCGCAGGGGACATCGTTAACCGATACAGCGAAGAAGATCTCACTCGCTTGTTCCGCGATCTCGGAGAAGAATCGGCCGCACGACGCATTGCCAGCTTGATCGTAAAAATGCGAAAGAGCGCGCCGTTTGAAGAAACTTTGCAACTGGCCCGCGCCATCGAAAACGTGGTTGGCCGGCACGGGCGCCGCCATCCGGCCACGCAAGTTTTTCAGGCGCTGCGCATGGAAGTGAACGACGAGCTGGGCGCACTTGAACGAGGTCTCCACGTCTTGACCGCGCGTCTCGAAGCATCTGCGCGCATCGCTGTTATTACATTCCATTCACTGGAGGATCGGATCGTAAAGAATTTCTTCCGCCATCGCAGTCGCGAATGGATCGACAAGCCGGAGTGGCCTGCAGCGCAGCTCAACCCGGAGCGTGATTTAAAATTGATCACGGCGAAACCGGTCGAGCCCAGCGAGAACGAACGCCGCATAAACCCGCGCGCCCGCAGCGCCAAATTGCGCGTTGCGGAAAAAATCGCATGAATAATTCCCGCCGAAAAAATTGGAACACGGTCAATGCCGCATCCCTGGCGCGTTGGATTGTGCTAACCGCGTTTTTCGCGCTGAGCGGTTTAAGCTACGTTTATTTAACATTGCAACTCTATCATCTGGGCGATCGCAAAAAAGTGTTCGAGACGGAATTGGCGAGCTTGCGCACGCAGAATGACGTTGCCGGCGTGCAGATCGCGGCGCTCACTTCGCGCTCGGCCTTGCAACGCCGACTCAAGGAAGGCTATCTCAAAATGATTCCGATTGCCGAGCGCAACATTGTTCGCCTAACGATGCCGGCTACAAATTCGGAAGACGCCCTCCAGCCCGTTTCAAATCGGCGTGTTGACAGATGAAATGGGACAGCCGGACTCGATGTGCGCTTGTGTGCTTTGCTTTCACCGGGCTTTTCAGCGTTTTCTCGTTTCGCCTGATCTATTTGCAAATGATCAAGCACCACGAGTACGCTGCACTTGCAGCTGAGAAACACATTTACAAGCAAACCATTTTCGCCGAGCGAGGCACGATCTTCGACGCTAATCAGGAGGTTCTCGCGCATAATGTTCCAGTCGAGACAGTCGTGGCCGACGCGACGCAATTGAATAATGCCGAGCCGATTGTCGATCTCGTCAGCGGCGCTTTGAAGATTTCCCGCGCGGAGTTGGCGGAAAAACTGCAAGGTGATCGCCGCTACATCGTCATCAAACGCGACGTTCCGGAAGCGGTTGCCGAGTCCCTACACGAAAAACTGCGGGCGGGAAATTTGCGCGGCATCTATTTCGAACAGGACGCGACGCGAATTTATCCGAACGGCGCGATGCTTTGCCATGTCATCGGATTCACCGATTTCGACCATCACGGCATCCAGGGTGTGGAAGCATCGATGGACGAATATCTGCGGGGCCAGGACGGTTTTCGTTATATCGAGCACAATCGCGCCGGTCAGGAGATCGTACTTTATCGCGGCCAGGAACGCGCGCCGCGCGATGGTTATCAGGTGCACCTGACCGTCGATCTGAACTTGCAAAACATCGTCGAGAACGAAATCGACCTTGCTGTGCGCGAATACACTCCCCAAAAAGCGACCATCATTTTGATGCGGCCGCAGACCGGCGAAATCCTGGCGATGGCCAACCGCCCAAATTTCGATCTCAACCAGCGCGCGGAGGCGAAACCGGAGCAGATGAAAAACCGCGCCATCATCGACATGATGGAGCCGGGCTCAACATTCAAGATCGTGACGGCGGCGGCCGCATTGAATGAACATAAAGTTAGCCTCGACTCGATGATCTTTTGCGAAAACGGGGTTTGGAATTTCGCCGGAACCGTGCTCCACGATCACGCGGCTTACCGGGATTTGAGCGTCAAAGACATTCTCGTCAAATCGAGCAACATCGGTGCAGCCAAGCTTGCAGTCGGCCTTGGCGATGAAAAATTCTACGAGTACATCCGCCGGTTCGGCTTTGGTGAGCGGACTGGAATTGAGCTCCCCGGCGAGATTCCTGGTTTGGTGCGTTCGCCGCGATCATGGAGCAAAATTTCCATCACGCACATTCCGATGGGACATGAAATTGGCGTGACGCCGCTGCAGATGACCGTTGCTATGTCGGTGATCGCCAATGGCGGCAAACTTGTGACCCCGCGCATCGTTAAATCAATCACGACGGCGGATGGCAGAACCATAAGCTCTCTTTCGCCCGTCGTTTTGCGTCAGGTCATCTCTGCCGAGACGGCCAGGCAAATCGGTGATGCGTTGCGCGGCGTCGTGAGCGATCGCGGCACCGCGGCCGCGGCGGCCGTTCCCGGTTTCACCATCGCTGGCAAGACCGGCACTGCTCAAAAGATTGATCCGCACGGCGGGTACGAAAAGGGCCGTTACGTTGTGTCCTTCATCGGTTATCTCCCCGCCGACCATCCAGAATTTGTCGGGCTCGTCGTTCTGGACGACGCGCACACGAGCAGGCCGGAATTAAATTACGGCGGTCTCGTTGCCGGCCCGATCTTTTCGCGCATCGCTGAAAAAGCTGCGCGCTATCTCGATCTTGAGCCGCATGAGGAAATTCGCAAAGCCCTGCCGGTGGAGCGAGTTGCCTTAACCAATGCCTCACGCCATTGAATACCGCTACCCTCGCATGGTGACGCCTCATGCAGCTCAAAACTCTTCTCAACGCGATTTCCGTCCGCCAAATCACCGGCCCACCTAATCGCTCAGTGGAAAGCATCGCCTATGACTCGCGGCGTGTGCAAAGGAATGGCTTGTTCGTGGCACTGCGGGGAAAAAAATCTGACGGACACGATTTCGTCGAACAAGCCATCGAAAAAGGCGCATCCGTGATTGTCGCGGAGCGCGAACAAAAATATCCGCGCGCCACCTGCGTCGCGGTTGAAAACACGCGCACCGCGCTAGCGGATCTCGGTGCTGCTTTTTACGGCTACCCCGCGCGAAAATTAAAACTCGCGGGCGTCACAGGCACGAACGGCAAAACCACCACTACATTTTTGATTCAACACATCTGTGAAAAAGCCGGCATGCGTTGCGGATTGATCGGCACGGTTCGTTACCAACTGGGCGAGCGCGTTCTGCCGGCTGCTCGCACCACGCCCGAGTCGCTCGACTTGCAAGAATTGCTCGCGCAAATCGCGAATGCCGGCTGCCGCGCCGCCACCATGGAAGTCTCTTCGCACGCGCTCGCACAGGATCGTACGCGCGGTCTGGAATTGGACGTGGCCGTTTTTACCAATCTTACGCAAGACCATCTCGACTTTCACGGCACCATGAAAAACTACTTTGAGTCGAAGCTGAAGCTCTTCATCCAACTCGCCTCACAACAAAAAAAGCGAAAACCGGTGGCCGTCGTTAACATCGATGACCGTTATGGCGAGCAATTACTCGGCAAGATCGACAAAAGCATTTCGATCATCACCTACGGATTGGGCGTGCGCGCAGATTTTCGCGCATCAAATTATCGTATGGAATTTGGCGGCACATCCTACCAGCTCGATGCGCGCGGAAAGAGTTATCTCGTACGCATTCCCTTGATCGGTCGATTCAACGTCGCAAACTCTCTCGCCGCGTTGGCGGCCGCGAACGCGCTTGGCATCAGTGTTCGCGAAGCAGTGCTTAGTTTCGGCAAGTCACCACAAGTCCCCGGACGTCTCGAAATGGTGCCAGCGAAGCGGCAATTTCAAATCTTTGTCGATTACGCGCACACACCGGACGCGCTCCTCAATGTTTTAAAGACTTTGCGCGAGCTCGAGCCGCGACGTCTCATCGTTGTCTTCGGCTGCGGCGGCGATCGCGATCGCGAGAAACGGCCGCTCATGGCCCAAGTTGTCGATCTTAACGCCGACTACGCGATCATTACTTCGGATAATCCGCGCAAGGAAGATCCGGCAGCAATTATTTCGGAAGTCGAAAGAGGATTTCGCTCGAGCCATTACGAAAAACTCATCGATCGCGCAGAAGCAATCGCTCGCGCCATCGCGCTCGCGCAACCGCGCGACATTGTCTTGATCGCCGGCAAGGGGCACGAAACTTACCAGGAGTTCGCGGACCACACCGTGCCGTTTGACGACATTCAAGTGGCGCGGCGTGCGCTTGAAGATCATCCCGTCGAATTTTGAATCCTATGAATTCGCTCACTCTTTCTCAGATCGCAGCGCTTGCCGAGGCGAAATTGGAATCCGGTGGCGCAAATATTTCCGTTTCCAAAATTAGCACCGACTCGCGGACGCTAAAACGCGGCGAGTTCTTTGTCGCATTACGCGGCGAAAATTTCGACGGGCACCAATTCGTTGAAGCCGCCGCAAAATCGGGTGCCCTCGGCGCGATTGTTGATCTTGGCTGGCAAGGTGCGGACGTGGCGCCAAGACGTCTGGCCGGCGCAGCGCGCCGACCCAATCGCGGGCAGCTGCCTAACGAATTCGCGATTATCCGGGCGGAAGATACCTTGCGCGCCTATCAAACCCTCGCTGCGAATTATCGACGCTCGCTCCCGATCAAAGTTCTCGCCATCACCGGAAGCAACGGCAAAACCAGCACCAAAGATTTCGCAGCATCCGTCCTGGCAACAAAATTTCGCGTCACCAAGACTGAAGGCAATTTTAACAATCATGTCGGTCTGCCCCGCACAATTCTAGAGGCAGGGTCGCAAGACGAAGTCGGTGTTTGGGAAATCGGCATGAACCATCCTGGCGAAATTGCGGCCTTGGCGAAGATCGCCGCGCCGGACGCCGCCATTATCACGAACGTCGGGATCGCACACATTGAGTTCATGGGCTCACGCGACGCAATTGCCTACGAGAAAGGCGCGCTCGTGGAAGCAGTCGGCCTCGAAGGCACGGCGATTTTGAACGCGGACGATCCTTTCAGCGAAATAATGGCCGCGCGCACACGCGCAAAAGTCGTGTTTGCCGGCGTTAAAGGCGGAACGGTTCGGGCAACCGATATTCGGCAAACCTCCGATGGCTGTGAGTTCACGATTCTTGAAGGTGCGCACCGCTGCCGTGCGCAGTTGCCCGTACCCGGGTTGCACATGGTGCAAAATGCGTTGCTGGCCGTGGCGGCCGGGCGCGCCTTTGGATTGTCGATCGAAGAATGCGCGGCTGGCCTGGTCGCCGCGCCTCTGACCAGAGCGCGCTTGCAAATCAAGGAAATTGGCGGCGTGCAATTCATTGACGACAGCTACAACGCCAATCCCGATTCAATGAAAGCGGCGCTGCGCACGCTCGTCGAACTCGACGCCGATGGGAAACGGATCGCTGTTCTTGGCGAAATGCGCGAGCTTGGCGAAGAATCGGAGCGCGGCCATCTTGACGTGGGCGAAGCGGCCGCGGAGTTCGGGGTCGATCAATTGATCGCTATCGGAAACAACGGCGCAATCATCGCACGCGCCGCCGAGCATGCCGGCCTGCAAAAAAGTGTTGCCGTGAGGTCGACAATTGAAGCTGCCGAACTTCTGGCTGATGTCGCGGCGCCGGGCGACCTGGTTTTAATCAAGGGCAGTCGCGCTGCGCAAACCGAGCGCGTGATTGAAGAATTCAGCCAGCGTCAAAACCCAGAAGGTGTAGCGCGATGATGTTTTATCTTCATCGCCTGAGCGATCGATTCGGCGGCTTCAACGTTTTCTTTTACGTTACGTTTCGCGCGGTTGCCGCCGCCGTGACCGCATTCGTCGTCTCGCTGCTCTTCGGAAATTTCGCAATTCGAAAATTGACCTTGCTCAAGCTCGGTCAGCCGATTCGGGAGGCGGCCGAAGTTCATCGACTTGCGGAACTGCACGGTGGTAAACAAGGAACGCCGACAATGGGCGGCGTGTTGGTTATCGGCGCCGTGTTCGTCTCCAGTCTGCTCTGGGCACGTCCTGATAATCGCTTCGTTTGGCTGACGCTTTTTAGCATGGTTTACCTCGGCGCGCTCGGCTTTGCCGATGATTACCTAAAAGTGACAAAGAAGAAATCCGCGGGTATCAGCGGTCGCGTGAAGCTTCTTTTCCAGATCCTCCTGGCGCTCATTGTCACCGCGGTCTTTCTCAGCAGCCCACTTCTTCAGGTGCAGGCGCGCTCGCTTTACGTTCCGTTTTTCAAAGTGCCTGTCATCACAAACATGGGCTGGTTTACGGCTCTATTTTTCGTGCTCGTGATCGTCGGTTCTTCGAATGCCGTCAATCTCACCGACGGACTGGATGGGCTCGCGATCGGCTGCACCATCACTGTTGCCTTTGCTTACGGGTTGCTTTCTTATGCCGCCGGAAATTTTCGCATCGCCGAATATCTGCAGGTCCCATTTTATCCGTTCACCGGCGAACTCACGGTGGTTTGCGCCGCACTTATTGGCGCGGGCTTCGGTTTTCTCTGGTTCAACTGTTATCCGGCGAAAGTTTTTATGGGCGACACCGGCTCACTGGCCATAGGCGGAATGATCGGGGTGGTGGCTATTTGTTGTAAGCAGGAACTTCTCCTGGTCGTGGTCGGGGGAGTTTTTGTGATTGAGGCTGTCTCTGTCATTCTGCAGGTGATCAGTTTCAAAATGACTGGACGTCGCATCTTCGCGATGTCGCCATTACACCATCATTTCGAACTGGCTGGTTGGAAAGAAAACACGGTGATCGTGCGCTTTTGGATTCTCTCCGGCGTGTTCGCGTTGCTCGGTCTGGCAACACTGAAGTTGAGGTAAGACTTGCGCTACAACAACCAACACGTGGCGGTCCTCGGCGCAGGCTTAAGCGGCTCGGCCGCCGCGCTCCTGCTTAAGTCCGAAGGCGCTCAAGTCACCGTGCTCGACAGTGCGGAAGAAAGAAAACTGCTCAAATCGACGATCGACAATCTGCGCGCACAAGGCATTGGAGTGGTTTGCGGGTCACCGGCGGACCAGGATTCCGGCAAATACGAATTCGTAGTTGCCAGTCCCGGCATTGATCCGGCCTCGCCGCTGGCGCGGAATTTTTCCTCACGCAATATCGACATCATCGGCGAGCTCGAGCTTGGCTGGCGTTCTGTGGGAGCTCCGGTGATCGCCGTCACCGGGACGAATGGCAAGACGACGACAACCGAATTGCTCGCGCAAATGCTGACTGCCTGCGGTCAGCCGACTATCGCCTGTGGGAACATTGGAAAGCCACTTTCGGAAGTGGCGCGCGAGAAAAACAAATTCGACGTCCTCACAGTGGAGGTCAGCTCGTTTCAATTAGAAACGATCAAGACTTTTAAGCCATCGATTGCCGTTTGGCTCAATTTCGCGCCCGATCATCTCGATCGTTATCGTTCCGTTGCTGAATATCGCGCCGCCAAGCTGCGCATTTTCGAAAATCAAACTGAAGACGACATCGCAATCGTCAATGCAATTGAAAGCCTCCCCGAGATTGATTCGCGCAAAATCACATTCAGCGCTTATACCGATCGCGCGGATTTTCGATTGGCCGAAGGATTCATCGTTTATGAAAACAGACCGGTCCTGCGCTTGGCCGAGACGAAACTGCGCGGCTCCCACAACATCGAGAACTTGATGGCGACACTCGCCGCCGGCACGGCGTGCAGTTTACCGTTTGAGAAAATGGTGTCGCCGCTTTGCGCGTACGAGCCGCGGCCGCATCGCTGCGAATTTGTTAGGCAAATCCGAGGCGTCGATTACGTGAACGATTCCAAGGCGACCAATCTGGACGCACTCGAAAAAGCCCTGCTCGCGCAGAACAAGCCAGTGATACTGATCGCCGGCGGCAAAGACAAAGGATTTTCTTTCGAGCCGTTGTGCCACCTCGTGCAAGAGAAAGTTAGATCGACGATCTTGATCGGGGAGATGGCCGATCGAATTGCACGAGATTGGAGCGGAGTTCTCAAAACAGAATTGGCGAGTTCGCTGGCCGACGCGGTCGAACGCGCGCATGCCGCCGCCAAGCCGGGTGAAGTCGTTCTCTTTTCGCCGGGCACTTCTTCGTTCGACATGTTCAAAAGCTACGCCGATCGCGGCGACCAATTTCGCGCCCTTGTCCAAGCCCTTCCCAAATGAAGACGAAATTAGGAATCCCCAAGCTGTTAAGGTTCAGACGCAAAAAACTTCGCGCCAGGACCGCGCACCGGCCGCTGCGCATCGCTGCCGCCACCAAATGTGACGAGCTGGCGGAGCCCAACATGAAACTGTCACGCGCGCTGCTTATCGTGCTCCTGCTTCACGTCATTGCTGTCGCGGGAATAATCGCATTCAACGCCATCAAAACGCGGCAAGGTTCGATTGGTCCGGCAATAGTCGCGGCGAATCCGGCAAACCAAACCGTTGGATCAACAATAAAGCCCGCGTCTTTGCGTTTGCCTTCGGCGTCCACTGCAAGGGAAACCGCAGCGCGCGATGAAAGTAAATCGTCGCGCTCGGCCGCCAAATCTCCGGCAAAAGATGCGAATACACCGCCGAGCTCCGGAAAGATTTACACCGTCGCTAAAGGCGACAATCCCGTGACGATCGCGAAAAAATTCAAGGTCCCCTATGACGATTTGCTCGCGCTCAATCACATCGACGACCCGCGCAAATTGCACATTGGGCAAAAACTTTTGATTCCAGCGAAAACAACGAAACCAAGGAAGGACGAATGAGCGAGCGGGTTCGACCAATTCCGGGATTGCAGGCTGTCAGCCTGCAATCGTCGGCAGCTTGCCGACGATCATTATCACGACGAACACCTCTTCACGCTATTTTCGTGGAAATAGTGTTTGGCCGGCAGCCGAGCAAGGCAGGGTGCCAGCCTGCGCTCCGCGGCATATGCCGATCTAACTATGCATCGTAAGAGCGCTTACATTTTATTTTTGGCCGTCCTCGGCATGCTTGTCATCGGCATCGTAATGCTTTTCAGCACGAGCGCATTCGCACGCGACAGTCATGGCGACGCTTACTTTTTTCTGAAACGCCAAGGACTCTGGCTCAGCATGGGTCTAGTCATTTGTTTCGCGACCGCGCTGATCGATTACCATTTCTGGCAACGCACCTGGTGGCTGTGGCTGGTTCTTGCCCTCGTCACGCTCTCGCTTTGTTTTGTTCCGCATCTGGGCCTGCGGATTAATGGTTCGCGCCGTTGGATCGGCTTGGGCCCGGTCGCGTTTCAACCCTCTGAGATCGCAAAAATTGCAACCATTTTTCTCCTAGCATGGTGGTTCGCGCGTTACGATAAGACGACACAGCATCCAGTTTTCGGATTTGCAATCCCACTTGCCATTGTCAGCACACTGCTCCTGCTGATTATTTGCGAAGTCGATCTTGGGACGACGGCGCTGGTTGGCGCGACCACCTTCCTGGTTATGTTCGTGGCTGGCGCGAATCCAATTCTTCTCGGCCTGCTCGCGTTAGCCGGAACCGGCGCGATCTTTTTTGCCGCAACGCACGAGCGCATGGGCCGGCTTCTCGCATTCACCGATCTGGAACGCTACAAACAGGACGCGGGGTTGCAGCAAATGCAGGCATTGATCGCGTGGGGCAGCGGTGGAATCGAGGGACTCGGCCTCGGCAACGGCCGCCAAAAAATGCTCTACCTGCCCTACGCGCACACCGATTTCATTTTTCCGATGATCGGTGAGGAACTCGGGCTGCGCGTCAGCTTGCTGGTGGTTTTTCTCTTCATTGTGATCATTGTTTGCGGAATTATGATCGCGTTGCACGCCAAGGATCGTTTCGGCTTGCTCCTTGCTATTGGCATTGTCGCCCTGCTCGGATTGCAAGCCGCCGTGAATATCGGCGTGACCACTTCGTTATTGCCAAACAAGGGACTTCCGCTGCCTTTCGTCAGTTATGGCGGTTCCAATCTCGTTGCCTGCTTATTTGGGATCGGATTATTGCTAAACATCTATCGGCAGGGAAACCTCGAACCCGCCAACAAGAAACGCGTTGCACTGCAATTGCGCGTTACGCCGCGAATTTAACGAAAGATCGACAATCGCTTTTCATGAAAGCAGTCATCGCATGCGGCGGAACTGGTGGACATCTTTTCCCCGGCATCGCTGTGGCCGAAGCGCTGCGTGCGCGTGGACACGAGGTGATTTTGTTCGTCTCTGAGAAGGAAATCGACACGCTCGCTCTTTCCAAGCGTCCCGACTTCCAATTTGAAAAACTGCCTACGGTTGGATTTCCTTCACTTTACTCACCAGCCATTTTTGGCTTCCTCCGTCGTTTCAACGACAGCCTTTCGCTCTGTCGATCGATCTACAAAAAATTCGATCCACAAGTTGTGATCGGGATGGGCGGCTTCACCTCAACCCCGCCGGTCATGGCGGCAAAAATGCGCGGCGCGGCCACATTCATTCACGAATCGAACGCCATCCCGGGTAAAGCGAATCGCTTCACCGCACGGATGGTCCGGGCCGTTTTGCTCGGCTTCAAAGAATGCGCGGAGTTTTTTCCGAAAACGCGAACTGAAATTACGGGCACGCCCATTCGCACTGAGCTAGCACGGGTAGATCGACATGTGGCGCGGCAAAAACTTGGGCTGCGGGACGATCTGAAGACGCTGCTGGTCATGGGCGGGAGCCAGGGTGCCGCCGGCGTGAATCAAGCCGTCATCAAATCACTGCCGTTGCTGCATGGCCTGCCGCTGCAAGTCATCCATCTTACCGGTGCGCGTGGTGAACGCCTGGTGGCGGACAATTACCAGCGCGAAAATACTCCGGCCTACCTAGCCGCGTTCCATCATCACATGGAAGAAGTTTATAGCGCAGCCGACTTCACCATCGCGCGCGCCGGCGCAGCGAGTCTCGCGGAACTCGCCGCCTTCTCGCTTCCCAGCATTCTGATTCCGTATCCTTATGCAGCGGACGACCATCAAACACGCAACGCTGAAATCTTCACTGGCGCTGGTGCGGCGATTCTGCTCAAAGAATCCGAACTGACGGCCGGATTGCTTGCGCGCAAAATCACTGAACTGGCTGGTAATCCGCAGCTACTGCGGCGCATGTCTGAATCGTCGGCACATCTCGCGCACAAAGATGCCGCCGGCCGCGTCGTCGCAACCATTGAGACGTACATAAATCATGATCGGAGCGCTTGATATCGACCTTGCCAAAATGCTGACGCGCGAGCGGCACAAGATTCATCTGGTCGGCGTCGCTGGCAGCGGAATGAGCGGACTAGCCGCTCTTTTGCTCGAACTCGGGCACGAAGTGCATGGCTCCGATAAAGTACGCACTCAGGAAACCGATCGCTTGCAGCGGCTCGGTTTAGACTTTCGCGGGGAGCACCGCGCCGAGGACGCGCGTGAAGCCGCGCTGATTATTTTTTCCTCTGCCATCAAGCTCGAAAATCCCGTTCTGGCGTGCGCGCGCGAGGTAGGCAAACCAATCGTGCGCCGTGCCGAGGCGCTCGCGGCCATCATGCGCTGCAAGCGCGGCATTCTCATCGTAGGGATGCACGGCAAAACCACGACTTCTGCGATGGCGGCGCACGTCCTGCGGGAAGGCGGGCTGCACCCCTCGCATTACGTCGGTGCTGAGATTCCGATTCTCGGCAGCAATGCGCATTGGGACGTGCGCGGCGAATATTTCGTGGCCGAGGGGGACGAAAGCGACGGCACGATCAAGTGTTTTCATCCCGAGCACACGCTCCTGCTCAATTTAGAGGAAGAACACCTGGACTTTTATGTCGATCTTGCAGCGATCGAGGAGGTCTTTGCTCAGCTCATCGCGCAAACGGGCGGCAAAGTTTTTTACAATCTGGACAACGAAAGCGTCACTCGCTTATGTCGATCTTGCGCGCGCAGCGTTTCCTATGGTTTCTCGGAGAGCGCCGATTATCGGGGCACCGATGTCGAGCTGAAAGATTTTGCTTCGACTTTCCGTATTTATTACCGAGGCCAACAACTTGGTGAAGCAATCTTGAGCGTTCCTGGCGAACACAACGTTCATAACGCGATCGGCGTGATTGCCCTTGCTTCTGAGCTCGGCATCTCTTTCGACAAAATCACCACTTCGCTGCGCAAATTCCAGCACGCGCGCCGCCGTTTTGAAATCAAATACGACAGCAGACGATTCCTCCTGGTGGACGATTACGCCCATCATCCGACGGAAATTCGCGCCACGCTTAAAACGGCGAAAGCCATTGGACAAAATCGTGTTCTCGCGATGTTTCAACCGCACCGTTATTCGCGTACGAAGGCTTTACGCACTGATTTGGGGCGGGCATTTGATGACGCAGACCGCGTTGTGGTCACAGAAGTTTACGGATCAAACGAAGCGCCGATTCCAGGCGTGACTGGCCAAATCATCGCCGACGAAATCGCCGCGCATGGCCATCGCGGCGTCACCTACCAATCGCGTTTGGAATGGGTGCATCGGGACGTGGGGAACATGCTCGATTCCGGCGATCTCGTTTTGAGTCTCGGCGCCGGGAACATTCACGAGCAACTGTCGATCTTGGCCGCCGACCTCGTGGTCGCGGAGAAGCTGAAAGAGATTGTCGGCGAAGAAGGCGACGTTCGTCTCTACGAGCCGCTCTCCAAGCACACGACTTTGCGAGTGGGCGGTCCCGCGCAATTTTGGGTCGAGCCGCGCGATGAAGCGGCGTTTGCAGAGGTGATTCGCTTTTGCCGGCGCGAAAATCTTCCGCTTTTCGTAATTGGCCGCGGTTCGAACTTGCTGGTCCGCGACGGCGGTATTCGTGGCGTTGTGGTTCATCCTTCCGGCGGCGATTTCGATAAGATCGACATCGATGGGGCTGAAATCACGGCCGGCGCCGGAGCAAAGTTAAAGGAAGTCGCGTACGCCGGAAAGAAGGCTGGCCTCACTGGATTGGAATGGATGGAAGGGATCCCGGGAGAGGTTGGCGGCGGATTGCGAATGAACGCGGGCGCGATGGGCGTACAGACTTTTGAGAACGTCATGCGCGTTCGTTACCTGGATGCGGAAGGAAATGCGCACACCAAAACGCGCGACCAATTCGAAGTACACTATCGGAATGTTCGGGAACTCGAAAGCAATTTTGCCGTTTCCGCCGTTTTCCGCGGCCACCCGGCGCGAACGGAGGAGATCGTTCGCAAACTCGAACGATCGCAAGAAAAACGGCGCACCACACAACCGGCCGCAAAAAGCGCGGGCTGCATTTTCAAAAACCCAGATGCCTGTCCCGCCGGGAAACTGGTTGATGAACTAGGTCTAAAGAATCGGCGCGTTGGAAATGCGCGCGTGTCGGAGGTGCACGGCAACTTTATCGTGAACGACGGCGGAGCGACTGCGGCGGAAATGCTCGAGCTGATCGATAAGATCAAAGCGACAGCGCGGGCTCAACGCGGCATCGAATTGGAAACGGAAGTGCAAATCGTGGGAGAGCCGGCATGAAGCGTGCGGATTTGCCCAAAAAAATCGCGGTGTTGATGGGCGGCCCAGGTTCGGAGCGCGATGTTTCGCTGGCCACCGGGCGCGGCGTCTCCAAAGCCCTGCGCTCGTTAGGCGTCGAGGTCATCGATGTCGATGTTCGCGACAAGAATTTCTCGCTACCGAACAATGTCGATCTTGCCTTTCTGACGATCCACGGAACTTTCGGAGAAGATGGTCAGCTGCAGAAGATTCTCGAAGACCGTGGCATCCCTTATACCGGCGATGGCGTAGGGCAAAGCAGGATCGCTTTCGATAAAATATGCTCAAAAGAAAAGTTCGGCCAGCATAAGGTCGCAACGCCGGAGTGGGAAGTTGTTCACTCGGGCCAGCGACCGAAAATATCGCCGCCGCTGGTGGTGAAGCCGCCCCGTGAAGGTTCCACAGTTGGCGTGGTGATCGTAAGAGATGAACGTCAGTTGGATTCCGCGATGACCGAAGCGGCGAAGTACGATCGCACATTGCTGATAGAAAAATTTGTGTCCGGCCGCGAATTGACGATAGGTGTTCTCGGTGATCAAGCGCTGCCGATCCTTGAGATAATTCCAAAGGGCGGTTTTTACGACTTCAACAATAAGTACCCGTTTCTAAATCCGCAGGCTGGCGGCGGTGCTGAGCATGTTTGTCCGGCGACAATTGACGCCGAGAAGACGAAACAAATTCAGGAGCTGGCTTTGCGTGCATTTCGGGCACTCGGCCTGAAAGTTTACGCCCGCGTCGACATAATTTTATCGGAGAGAGGCGAGCCGTTCGTGTTGGAGATCAACACAATTCCCGGAATGACGGAGGCGAGTCTTCTGCCGGAAGCAGCCGCAGCCGCCGGTATCAATTATGTCGATCTTTGCGTGCGAATCATCGAGCTCTCACGTGCCAGAATGGAGCGCGCTGCCAAATGAGAGGTGTGCAGCAACGTCCTCGAGCGCGCAACTTGCGTGTGTCAAATCGGCGTCAGCGACGCCAGCAGCATTTGCTAGATGTAAAAGTACGTTCGCGGAAAGCGGTCCAGCATCGTAACCGCCGCGCGTTGGTCTTTTTGTCGAAAATCGCGCTTGCCATGGCGCTGGGCGCCGGAATTTACATTGGCGCGCGCGCAGGAGCGAGACGGTTCTTCTTTGAGAACCCGGATTATCGGTTAAGCGTGATTGAGGCGCAGACCGACGGAACGCTGCAGCGCGAACAGATCTTGCAAACCGCCGGCTTGCGCGAAGGTGAAAATATCTTTCGTGTGAATCTCGCGCGCGTGCACGATTGCCTGCAGCGGTTGCCGCAAGTCGATGAAGTGCAAGTGGTTCGCAAGTTGCCGAGTGAAATCGACATCAAAATCACGGAACGCAAACCGATTGCCTGGATCACGGGTGAGAAACAAATTTCCGATCCATTCGCTTCCGAGGTCGCTTTTCTGGTGGACGCGCGCGGTGTTTTGATGAAAGAAAAGAAATTGTTGCCGGAATACTTGGGACTGCCGCTCATTTCTGGATGCACGAGCGAGTCGCTCGCGGCGGGAAACGTCGTCGAATCGTTCGAGGCAAAGACGGCGCTCGAGCTGCTGAGCTTGAGCACACGCAGTTTTATGCAAACGCGGTTCCAGATTCGCGAGATCGACCTTTCGAAACGTTACTGCCTGACGGTGACCGATAAAAACCACACGCAGGTTACGTTCGGCTTTAATAATCTGGAGACACAGTTACAACGCCTGGAAAAATTTCTGGTCTACTGCGACGATTCGAAGCAGGAGCTGGCAACGGTGAATCTGATGGTGCAGCGAAACATTCCGGTCACGTTCACCAAATCGGCTGTCGATGTGATCAATGAGACAATTAAGCCGGAGGAGGAGCCGCGCACCATGAAAGCAATCCCGCTTCATGAGCCGCCGAAATCCCGCACGTTCTCGGCGACAAAACCTCGCGTCACTCCAGCGCCAAAACATTCTACCAGTCCGGTCTCGCCACCTGTTCGCCGGGCCGTCCCGCTGGCATCGCCAAGAAAGGAGAAAGCAAATGGGCAATAGCGATCTGATGGTGGGTCTTGAAATCGGCACGTCGAAGATTTGCGTCGTGGTCGGTGAAGGCCGGCTCGATGGAACAATCAAAATCCTCGGGGTCGGTCAGGCGCCGTCACGCGGTGTGCGCAAAGGCGAAATTGTCGATTTCGAAACGGCCATGAAATGTGTGCACGAAGCCGTCGTGGACGCGGAACAAAAAAGCGACGTGATGATCCGCAGCGTTTATGTCGCGGTGGCCGGCACGCACATTCAAAGCTTCAATAACCGCGGCTGCATCACCCTGCCGGAAGATCGTGATGAGATCGACGAGCAGGATGTCGAAGATGTAAAAATCAACGCGCGCGAAGTAAGCATTCCCGCCCAGAACGCCTTCCTGCACTCGATCATCCAGCATTATCACGTCGATGGACAAGACGGTGTCCTCAATCCGATCGGAATGCTCGGTCATAAACTGGAAGCCGATTTTCACATCATCCACGGTGTGCGGACGCGCATTCAAAATACGATCCGCTGCGTAAAGGAGTTGCCGCTTGAAGTCGAAGACGTCGTCTTTAGCGTGCTTGCCTCCGCTCAAGTCGTGCTCACGCAGCACCAGAAAAATCTCGGAGCGCTCGTCATCGATATCGGCGGTGGCACGACTGATTACATTCTTTACGTCGATGGCGCGGTGCGACAAAGCGGCGTATTTGGAGTCGGCGGCGACCACATTACCAACGATATCTCGATGGGTCTGCGTATCCCCATGGCACGAGCCGAAAAATTGAAAATCGAGGAAGGCGGTTGCGTCCTCGGCAATTGTTTGCCGGGCGAAACGATTTTGCTCAAAGATGATTCCGGTTTCGCGGGAAAAGAAGTTGAGCGGGAGACCTTGAACACAATCATTCATTTGCGCTTGCGCGAAACTTTTGAGCTGTTGAAACGCCAGCTCGAAGAAGAATCGTTCATCAATTACGCCGGCGCCGGAATCTTCATCACCGGCGGATGCAGTCTCCTCAGCGGCATCGACCATTTGGCGCAGGAAGTTTTTGAAATGCCTGCCCATGCCGCGCACGCACAAACCATGTCGGGATTGACCAGCGCGTTTGAAAACCCGCAGTTTTCGACCGCGATCGGTTTGATCAAATATGCCCAGGCTGTACAGGCTGATCGGCCACGGCGCGGAATCGGCCGAATTCTTGGAAGACTCTTTGGCGCAATGCGATGACGACAATTCATTCAATGGTAGGGCGCGACCGCCGGGCGCGCCGCACACGCTTGATCACGGACGGCCCGGCGGTCCGTCCTTACCTAAAGATCGACAATCACCAATGATTCAGCTTAGCAAAAACTACAGCCTGCCGGAACGCGAAATAGAAATTATTCCAATCAAAGTCGCCGGGGTCGGCAGCGCCGGTTCTAACGCTCTCGATCGCGTTCTGCTCGACGGAATGGAGAAAACTGATCTCATCGCAATTAACACGGATGTGCAATCATTGGCCAGTTCCGTGGCTGCGCACAAAGTGCAAATTGGCCGCACCCTTACACGCGGGCTCGGCACCGGTGGCGATCCGGAGCTCGGTTACGAAGCGGCGATTGAATCCGCTGACGAAATTCGGCAGGCACTCAGCGATGCGCGCTTGGTGTTTATTTGCGCCGGTCTTGGGGGCGGGACCGGTTCAGGTGCCGCGCCGGTTGTCGCGCAACTGGTGCGCGAAGCCGGCTCGCTCGTGATCGTATTAGCGACATTTCCATTTTCTTTCGAAGGCAAACGCCGCGCTGCGCAGGCGGAAGACGCGTTCGCGCGGCTAAGCGAAATCGCCAACGCGGTCATCTGTTTCGAGAACGATTGGATGGGCGACATGGTCGCGCCAAAAGCGGGAATTCATCACGCCTTCGCCATCGCCGACATGACGATCAGCCAGAGCGTGCGCTCGATTGTGAATTTGATCCAGCGGCCCGGTCTCATCCGCATCGGCTTCGACGACTTGTTTGCGGCGCTGCGGAGTCAAAACGGCCGTTGCCTCTTTGGTTTCGGCGAATCCGATTCCGACAATCGCGCGCATGACGCGCTCAATCAGGCACTCAAAAATCCGCTGATGAATAAAGGCAAAATGCTGGCCGACGCCGCCCATGTCCTCGTTCAGGTAACCGGAGGCCCGGCAATGACATTGTCCGAAGTCGAGATCTTAATGAATGAACTGGGGCGCCACGTGGGCGATCAAACGCAGATTTTGTTTGGCACCGCAGTCGATGGCCGAATGGGAAACCGGCTCAGCGTCACGATCATCAGCTCGCGCGCCGCTGAAAGCGAAATCACAGCCCAGACGATCCCGGCGCCAAGCGCGGCATTTTTGGCGCCCCGGCCGCCAATCTTGGAACAGCCCGAAGAGATCCCGCCTAAGATCGATGCCGTTGCCGAGCCGGGGGCAACCAGCGTTTCAGCACCTGTGGATCTGATTCCATTCGAGCAGCCAGTGGGCAGCGAAACGCCGCCACCGCCGCCGCCGCCGTCAGTGATCAAAAAATCCGAACCGCGTGTGATTGCGCCGAAGAAAAAGCCGTTGCCGGTAAAACAGCCAACTCCAGAGCTGCCTGTGGAAAAACCTGTGCAGACTAAACAAGAAGTTTTACAGTTCGAACCGGTCACGCGCGGTCGCTTCGAAAAAAGCGAGCCAACCATTATCGAGGGTCAGGATCTCGATATTCCAACGTTTCTTCGCAAAAACATTCGCGTAAAGTGACAATGGCTTCCGCATTGTCATCCTGAGCAAAGTCGAAGGATCCCGCGGCGTTAGCTTAAACCTTCGCAACGGATTCCTCGACTTCTGATCGGACTGACGGCGTTTATTTACCTTTTCACCAATTCGAGCACCGCGCTGGTCATGCCGACGATGCCCACGCGAATGGTCGGCTCCGGAACGGGCGCAAATTTGCTGGAATGCAAACTCGGCAATTCTTTGCCTTCTTTTTTGTACTGGGCGATCTTCGCCGGATCCACTGCGCCAATGTGAAAATCGACGGCCGGAATCGAATGGTCGGGCAGGCTGTATTCGGAAAAATCTTCGCCACCCATTGTTGGCTCGACCATATCCACATTCTCCGACCCGAGCAGTTTTTTCCAAACCGCGACGAGCCGCCTTGTCAGTTCCGGATTATTGTAAGTGGCGGGCGTGAACTGATCCTTTAGGACCTCGACGATTGGCGCGCGGTCGGCCGTAACTCCGGCTGCGCTTGCGCAACCTTTCGCGATCCGATCGATATCCGTGAGAACGCGATCCCGCACGTCGGATTTGTAAGTCCGCACCGTGAGCTGCATTTTCACCTCATCCGGAATGATGTTGTGTTTGGTACCGCCGTGAATTGAGCCCACAGTTACAACAATTGGGTCAAGCGGATTATTTTCTCGACTGGCGATTGTTTGCAGCGCATTGACGATTTCCGCCGAGAGCACAATCGGGTCTTTGGTTTTGTGCGGATACGCGCCGTGGCCGCCCTCCCCACGCACGGTGATGTTTACGGAATCGACGTTCGCGTAAGTATAGCCCTCCGTAACGCCAATATGTCCCGTCTGCAAATCGGCCTTGTCGTGAAAACCCAGTGCGAAATCGGGTTTACCGAATCTATTGTAAAGACCCGCCTTCAGCAGGGCGCGAGCGCCGTTGCCGGTCTCCTCTGCCGGTTGCGCCACAAACATGATAGTGCCCTGCCACCGATCTTTCAGTTTTTGTAAAGCGCGCGCAGTGCCAATAAACGCCGACATGTGCGCGTCGTGACCGCACATGTGACCGACTGGCACATCTTTGCCCTCATCGCTTTTTGTCACCACCGTGCTGGCGTACGGTAATCCCGTTTCCTCGTGCACCGGCAGCGCGTCCATGTCGGTGCGCACGAGCACAGTAGGTCCGGCGCCATTCTTCATAATTCCGACGACGCCGTAGCCTTTCAGGTTCGGATTGTCGTACCTGCCGAATCTCTCGGTCACTTCGCATCCGGCGGCGCGCAATTCCTTCGCGATCAGTGCCGACGTGCGCTCTTCGTGCCAGGACAGTTCCGGATGCATGTGAATGTCCTTGTAAATGGCGAGCAATGAAGGCAGCTCGCCTTCCGCAGCTTTCTCAACGGCGGCTGGTTGCGCGAAAGAAGGCCCTCCAACCAAGGTCCACAACGACAAGATCGATAATGACAAATATTTCATGCTGAGAACCACAGATTACACAGGTTAGGCAGATTATCACGAGCCGTTCCACGCTGGACCGGCCGAGGTTGACGAATCAACACCGCGGCGGTGCACCGGCCCTTGCAATTGCCTTGGTCTCTTGGCGTCCTGCTTTCCAGATTCAAATCTGCGTTTATCTGCTAATCTGCGGGTAGGAGATGGAATTCGAGAGAAACACGATGCTTTTCGGGGCCGATCCGACGACGGGGATCGTTGCGGCTGAGCTAGGTGAGACCGGGACAGTCAAAGTTCATCGGCGCGAAAAGGATGGATCAAGAATCACCGAGGTGGAGCCGTTCCATCCCTTTGTCTGGGCCGATAGCGACGTTGTCGATCTTGGCATCGAATCGGAAAAACTCGCAGGCGATCTCAAATACGGTTGGCTGATCACTGTTGACAGTTGGAAGGAACTCATCGCGCTGCGCAACGGCTTGAAAAACGCCGGGCGCGCTTTCTTCGCCTTTACCGATCCGGTGCAGCATTATCTCACCGCCACCGGCCGCACATTGTTCAAAGATTTACCGTTCGAAGACTTGAAACGGATGCAGCTTGAAGTGCTTTCAAGTAGCGGCGGCGGCGCTCTCGCCGCTGAGTCGGATGATCACATCATAAGCATTGCGCTCTCGGACAACGCCGGCTGGGAAGAATTGATCGTTGTCGATCCAAAAGATGTCGAGGAATCGGAGCACGCGGCAATCAAGCGCCTAACGGATCTGATCAAACAAGGCGACCCGGACGTCATCGAAGGTCACAATCTGTTTCGGTTTGATCTTCCTCTACTCGTCGCCCGCGCAAAAAAGTTGAGAACGAAACTCGATTGGGGGCGCAGCAGCGGATTTTTGCGTTCCCGCCCGTCGCGGCTTCAGATTGCGGAGAAAACCATCGATTATCCAAAGTTCACAATTGATGGCCGCCACTTCGTCGATACATTTTTGCTGGCGCAGTTTTACGACGTGGGAATGCGCTCGCTCGCCGGTTTCGAACGCGCTGATGTCGCCCGGCATTTTGGGCTTTGTGATAGCGAAGAAATTTCGGGCCTGACAGGCAAAGAACTACAGCGCGCGTACGTCGATGACGATGAACGATTTCGCCAGCGCGGGTTCTGCGGCGTCCGTGAAACGCGAGCTGTCTCGGAATTGCTCAGTCCGAGTTATTTCATCCAGGCGCAGATTTTTCCGTATAACTATCAGGACGTGATCGTGCGCGGAAATGCCACTCGGATTAATGCGCTCTTTCTGCGCGAATACTTTCGTCAACGGCATAGCATCCCCGAACTGCCGATCACGCGTACGTTCGAGGGCGGTTACACTGACATCTTCTTTACTGGCGTCGCGCGCAATGTCTGGCACTGCGACGTTGCGTCCCTTTATCCGTCGATCATGCTGCAGTTCGATTGCTTTCCGGTGACCGATCAATTGCAAATCTTCCGGCATTTGCTCACGGACCTGCGCACATTTCGCCTCGAGGCGAAGGCAAATATGCGCGCGGAAAAAGATGCGCGTAAAGAACGTCACCTCCACGCACTGCAAAACACATTTAAGATTTTAATCAACAGCTTCTACGGATATCTCGGATTCGCGCAGGGGCATTTCGCCGATTTCGATGCGGCCGCACGCGTGACACAGATCGGGCGCGACCTCTTGAAGAAGATGATCGAGTGGCTAAATGCGCACGGCGCGAAAGTGATCGAGGTCGATACCGATGGAATTTATTTCGTGCCGCCTCGTTCTGTGGAGGCAGGTATATCGCCTTCGCAAGCCAAAGGAAAGGCAGCCGGCACGGCTGCCACCACGGCGGAGGAAATCGACGACCTGCGGAAAGGTCTGGCGAAAGAATTACCGCCGGGCATCGAAGTGGAATTCGACGAGCAATTTGAAGCGATGTTCAGCTACAAGGCGAAAAACTACGCGCTGCTGACGAGAGACGGCGATGTCATCATAAAAGGGGGCGCACTCAAATCACGCGGACTCGAGAAATTCCAGCGCGTTTTTCTCGAGGAAATGATCAAGCTCATCATGGAAGGAAAATCGGAGGCCATTGTCGATCTTCGTGAAAAATTCGAGGAGAAAATCCGAAACCGTGAATGGAAGATCGATATGTTGATGAAGACCGACACGCTCCAGGATTCGCTCGATAAATATCGGGCGAAAATTGCCGGCTCAGCGCGCAATCGCGCTGCGGCCTACGAGCTCGCACTCACCAGTGACCGTAATTACAAGCCCGGCGACCAAATCAGCTATTACATCAAAGCGACACCGAAGAAGGTTCCTGCGTACGAAGCCGCGAAACTCGCCAGTGAATTTGATCCGCAGAATCGCGACGAAAACATCGATTACTACATCGCGAAGCTCGACGACTTGGTGAAAAAATTCGCCGACCTCAAGGAAACATCTTCCAAACAACAGGCGCTCGCCTTGTAATCCGCGTGAACGCACGACATCGCTACTAGCGGAAGCGGCTCAATCGGTCCCTCACCACTACAATTCGGACGCGAGGGCACGCTGACCGCTCCACTATCTGAGCAGCTTCGCGTCGAGATTGATTTGCGTTCCAGCGAGAGCCACAGAGACCGGACAGGTCTTTTTTGTTAACTCGGCTTGCTCGCGAAATTTTGTTTCGTCGACGCCGGGAACCTCGGCTTCGGTTTTCAAATCAATCGTCGTAATTCTTGGTCCGCCGCCGCCAATCATCTCAAGTTTCACGGTCGCGGTGGTACTGATGCGCTTGGCGGGATGACCCGCTTTCTCTAGGTTCGCCGAAAGCGCCATTGAATAACATCCGGCTTCGGCCGCGCCGATCAGTTCCTCGGGATTCGTTCCTTTCGCCTCCTCGAATCGCGATGAAAATGAATACGGACCTTCAAACGCGCCGCTGCCGAGTCTCATCGTTCCTTTGCCTTGCTTCAGAGTTCCTTCCCACACTGCAGATCCAGTTCGTGTTGCCATTTTATTGCCTCCTCTTGTTTATCGTTGGTTAACGCTTCGCGCGGGACGCATCTTCGCGCACCTTATGCCGGCTCGGGCGCGGCGATATCGCCAACCCCTGCTGCTTGATCGCGCTTCGCCTGCGCGTCCGCTAACGCGCGTTGTTTACGCGCAAGCCAGAGACTCAGTGCGCACCAGCCGGCAGTGACCGGCACTGCAATCCAGCTGATGGTGTTGAGACTTAGCTGAAGCCCGTTCGCTCCAAGTCCGCCGTATGACCACGCGCCCAGTTGGTCACCCACACGATATCCAAGCGTATCCGTGACACCTTTTACCTTATATTTGTCTTCACGTTTTAAAACCGTGAAAAGAATTTCGCGCGAGGGGCGCATCAACGCGTAAGCGCCAGCGCGACGCGTGACTTGGAAAAACGCCAGCATTGCCAGACTTGGCGCAATGGCCATTGCCGTGAAACCGAGCATGCTTAAAAACGGCAGGGCCGTGAGCGTGAAGGCCACACCGAACCATTTCAGAAGGCGGCCGGTGAAAAAAATCTGGATGAAAACTGTGATTGTGTTCACCCAAATTTCGAGATTCGAGAGGAATACTGTTCGATCTGCGCTGGTCTTGAGCGCTTCACCAGCGAGAGTGGTCTGTTGGAAGTAGGCCCAGGTCGACGTGCTGGTATAAAGCATAATCGCCGCGGCCAGGCCGAACAAATAAGGCGAGCGCGCGATGTGCGTAATACCCGACCAGGCTGTTCCACCGATTGGCTCCTCTCGCGCGGGCACCGTTTCGCTCCCGCGGGCGAAATTATTTGGAAAAAATCTCACTAGAAAACAGACAATCGCAAACATGGTCGCCGAGATTGCAACGAGATTGGCCGGTCCGAGGTCGCGAACTAGATGCTTCGTGATGTACGCGCCGGCGATGGCGCCGAGCGAGCCGCCGACAGCAATGAAACCGTAGAGCCGTTTGCCTTGTTCGACGGTGAAAAGGTCGGTCATAAAAGCCCAGAAAATCGCTGTGTTAAAGAGGTTGAAAACGCTGACCCACACATAAAACGCGCGGCCAGTCCACACCTGCTGCGTAGGCGAACCGGTTCGCATCAGCACGAAAAATAACAAAAGAACCAAAATAAAGAATGCGTAGGCGAACGGGATAAATTTTCGTCGCTCCATTCTCGCGACAATGGCGGCGAAGATTGCGTTTGCGATGAGCATCACGACCAGTGTAGCCGTGAACATCCACGGCAGCGTTTCAAGTCGATTGCTGGCCGCAATACTATCGCGAATTGGTTTCACAATGTAATACGCGCTAAGAATGATGAAATGGAAAACGAACCCGAGCCAAAGTGCGCGGACCTCGTTCGGCTTAACGTCGACCGCTTTTGTGAACAGATGGTTCAAGAACGTTTTTCTTTCTTCCAGGCAGCAAGCACTTCTGTTTCGTGTTCAGGCGTAATACCGGCGCGCAACTTCGCTTGGCGCTCTGTGGGCTGCGATTTGAACCAGGCAAGGGTGTCGCGCGTTGTTTCGGCGAGTACCCGGAACGTGAGTCCTTTGCTCACCGCGCGATCAATTTTTGCGCGAGCGAGTCCGCTATCTTTGCCGGTCCACACTGGCATATCGGACCACGGCTGCACTTTTTGCCGCGTAAGAAAATCTTCCGCTACCCATGTGAATGTGGCGTTTGAGTTCAGTGCGACTTTAATTTCATCAAGCATTCCGCTGATACCGAGCGGTTTTGCGGGCCCGGTGGCGTTGTAAATTCCTGTCTCGCGATTTTCGGCCATGCGAATCGTCCATTCGGCGAGATCGCGCGCATCGATGAATTGCACCGGATCGTCGGGAGTACCGGGTGCTAGCACATCACCGCCACGATCGACTCGTACCGGCCAGTAGGTGAACCGATCCGTCTCGTCGCCGGGACCAACGATTAACCCGGGTCGAATGATCAGCGCGTTTCCAGGAAACCATTTTTCCGCTTCTTTCTCCGACAGTGCTTTTAGCGGGCCGTAGGTTTTGTAGCCGCCGGCTTTCATCGCCTCGAGCGTTTCTTTATACGGATCTCGTCCGTCGTATTTCGCGAGAGGCGAGTTCTCATCAGTGCCTTTCGTCGTGTCGGCGTAAACGGAAATCGTGGAGATGAATACGTACCCCTGAACATTACCTTTCAAAATCTGCGCGGTGTCGCGGACCCACGCTGGCAGCGTCGTCGGATTATCGATCGCGACGTCCCATTGCCGATTTTTCACCGCATCGAGTTTACCGTTGCGGTCGCCGATCAGTTGCTCGACCTCCCTCGGCAATTCGCCCGGGTGCGTTTTGCCCCGGTTGAACGTCGTTACCTTGTGTCCACGACTTAGCGCGTAGCGAACTTGGCATGGTCCGGTAAACCCGGTGCCGCCGAGGATAAGGATGCGCAAAGGTTTGACCATCTGCCCGGCGAATAAAAAGCTCGGTCTTGCGCCCAAGGCAACGTTCGCCCCGGCCACAGCGGAGAGTTTGATAAATTCACGGCGACTTGCTTTCATGTGGAGGCTAAACTTTCTTGTCATTCTGAGCGAAGTCGAGGAATCTCTGCTGCCGTTCGGATAACATGAGAGATTTCTCCACTTCGGTGGACATGACAGGGAGCAATCTTACGCGTCGTGAGGCATCCAGACTGATTGGTGCCGGCGCGGCCAGCTTGCTGTTGCAGATTCCTACATCGCGCGTGCAGGCGGCAGGCCAATCATCAAGTATGCTTGCACGTGCGATTCCTTCTTCGAGTGAGAAACTTCCGGTCATTGGACTCGGTAGCTGGAAAACGTTCGACGTCGGCCCAGGCTCACCCCAACTAAAACAGCTGGAAGAAGTGCTGTCGCTCTTTGTGAAGCTCGGTGGCAAGGTCATCGACTCCTCGCCCATGTATGGCCGCGCCGAAGGCGTGATCGGCCAACTCGCCGCCAAATTGCATTTGCGCGATTCGCTCTTTATTGCCACCAAGGTCTGGACGTTGGGTAAAGAGGCCGGGATCAAGATGATGGAACGCTCGATGGATCGCTTTCAGACCAGGCGGATTGACCTGATGCAGGTCCACAATCTGGCCGATGTCGAAACGCAGATGTCTTCACTGCGTGAGTGGAAAGAGAAGGGACGCATCCGCTACACAGGCATCACACATTCAGAGGCGCGTGGCTTTGGCGAAGTAGAAAGAATCATGCGTAGTTGGAAACCCGATTTCGTCCAGATCAATTACTCGGTCATGGAGCCCGGAGCGGCACAACGCATTCTGCCGCTCGCTCAAGAGCTTCGCATGGCGGTCATCATTAATCGTCCATTTGGTGGCGGTGGTTTGTTTAGGCAGGTCTCGGCAAAGTCATTGCCGCCCTGGGCTGCCGAAATCGATTGTCGATCCTGGGCTCAGTTCTTTTTGAAATGGATTGTGGCCCATCCGGCGGTCACCTGCGTGATACCTGCTACGGACAATCCGCGGCACGTGGAAGATAACATGGCCGCGGGATTGGGCCGGCTGCCCGATGCGAAAATGCGCCAGCGGATGGTCCAACTCGTGTCCTCGTTGTAGGGGCTGCGGCCGAGTTAGCCCCGGCGACGGGTGTAGCGCCGAATCGGTTCGCGTGTCGCAGTGGCGGCGTTTTGATTTGGTTGCTGAGAAGCAATTCAAGGGGGCGATACGTCGGCGACCTTTCGATCTGCGTTCGGCCGTTGAACCCCGTCCTGGGTGGAAGCCGAACCTGGCGGGATGATCCATACCGTCATGAAATGCGGGTGGGTCTCTGCCCAAGCCATCGCTTTGCTTTTGGTCTCGAAAAATCGGTCGATGACGAGCGCATTTCGTTCGCGCGAATTTCGCCCGGACAAGCGCGCTGCCTTTCGACTGAGCACGGCCGATCCGCTATCGACAGCGACACAGCAGGCGTCGTCGAACACTACTCGGCTGCCGAATGGAATTTTTCCTGGATCGACAGCGCAATGTCCTTCACACAAGCGAGCGCCAGTCGAACAGGCGCGTTCGCCTGAGCCTTCGCCGCGCCAATAGACAGTCACGCGCGCGAGTAAAGGTTGCTCGCGGGCTGCGGCCATGGCCTGAGCCAAAAGAACCGCGAAACCGAGAAATGTGATTAAGCACCTCATTGTTTCCCTCCTGCGCTGCGCGGCCTCGGAAAAATCTGCGGTCGGTAAACAGGAAATTGTTTGGCAAGCAACCGCTTGTACGCTTTGAATTCGTAATTCGGCGGCAAAATGGATGCCGATTCGGCGAAAAATTCCAAGTTTGCGACTTTTTGCCGACGGAACGAAAAAATGAATTTCGCGAAAAAATCGGTTGCGAAGGCAACCGAATTGCTCCATAGATCGCGACTTTATGCGGAATCCCACCCCCTCCGTCGTTGTTATTGCCGGTTTAACCGCGCTCGCCGCGACATCTGTTGGAGCGGCTGCCTCCTCATCCTCGAGCTCGCAGTTCTCCTACCGGGACCCAGCCGGTAAAACGGAATCGGTCTCGATTATCTCCAAATATTACCCAAAGCAGATCGTTCAGCCGTTCGCGAAGATTGATCGTCACCTGGATCCAAAGCTGACGCGCGCGGCAACCTTGGCCGAGGAGCGCGCCCATGCGCATTCGAAGGAGCGCTGCTGGCATTATGTGAAAGAGGCGTTACTGGCCTCAGGCGTGATCAATTCGTACCCAACGACAGCCTACGCGAAGGAGGCCGGCGATGAGTTGGTCCACAATTACGGTTTCAAGCGCCTGTCCATCTGCGATCCGTACGCGGCACCTGTCGGAGCAGTCCTTGTTTATGGCGCAAGCCGCGCGGCTGGCCATGTCGAAATACGCACCAAAGACGGTTTCGTAAGCGATTTTCGATCCAAGACTCCCTCGCCACGCCCACTGATCGGGGTTTACGCCAAGTCGTAACCAAATCGGCGTGCCACCGCCGATGATGATTTACTATTCTTTGCTCACGAACTGTCGTCAGCAATCTCAGGCACGCCCGTTCAAAAAGTCTGCTGACACAAGTCAGTCCCAAATTCATTTCGTCGTCGGTAATCCGGCGGTTTTCCAAGCTTTGAATCCGCCGGCCATAGAGCGTACGGTTTTGTAGCCCATTTTTTGCAGGCTCTCGGCGGCGAGCGCGGACCGGCCGCCGCCGCCGCAATGGCAAATGATCAATGCGTTGGTGTCGGGAACTTTTTCTTCGATGTCCAGTTCGATGCTGCCACGACTCATATGAATCGCGCCCGGAATGTGTTCCTCGTCCCATTCATCTTTCTCCCGAACATCAACGACCACTGTTTCATGGTTTTGCAATTTGGCCGCGGCATCCTCTGGCGAGATCTCGGTGATGCTCTTTTTCGCGTCAGCGACAAGTTTTTCGAAGCGCGTGTGTTCGGGCATTGAGGAAGATTGCCGCTGAGGACAGCGGCCGCTACAGTTTTTTCAGTGCGGCGTTACATCGACATCTACTCCATCATGCTGCGCAACTCGCTCATTCGCGAGATGAGTTTCAAAGCCAATTTCGTCCTCTGGATGTTGGTCGAGGTGCTTTGGTTCTGCGGGCAAATCGTTTTCTTCAGCATTATTTTTGGCAACGTTAACCACATCGGTGATTGGTCAAAGTGGGAAGTCGTCCTGCTTGTCGGTACGCACCAAATTATCGCGCAACTCTTTCAGGCGTTCTTCTTCGTCAATGTGGCTAACATTCCCGAACTGGTCCGCACCGGAAAACTCGACTCGCTCCTCGTCCTGCCGATCGATAGCCAGTTTGCCGTTTCCACGAAACAGTTTGCCCTCGATAGCGTCGTCAACGCGATCGTGGGGGCGGCAGTCGTCCTTTTCTCGCTGTCAAAACTCGGAATAATTCCGAACCTGATGTCGATCTTGCTTTACCTGACCGCGCTCGGTTTCGGCATCGCCGTGCATTACTCGATCATGCTGAGCCTCGCGGCGGTGAGCTTTTGGATCGTGCGCGCGCAAGGTCTCGTTTACGGTTACTTCAACTTCCTGAACATCGCGCGTTATCCAGACGCAATCTTTCCCAGGCTTTTTCGCTTCATTTTCGGATGGATTGTTCCCGTCGTCATCGTCGCCAATATTCCGGCGCGGATTCTCATCAAGTCGCTCGGTCAACCGGGCTGGCTCATGTTCCATCTGGTCGTCGCCTCCACGATCATCTTCTGTTTGTCACGCGCTTTCTGGCGCTTTGCTCTGCAGCGTTATTCAAGTGCCAGTTCCTGAGAACGGTTTGCAGGCCGTCCGTATCACACGGCAGCCAAATGGCTGCAACTAGGAAATCTCCGCTTGCGCGCTCGACGAAATGTTCTTAATTAAGCCTCCGTTTTTTCCGCGCCGGCTCACGGCGCTCTTAAATATTATGGCCAAATCAACAAAAAAGAAGCCTCGCGCGAAAACGCTCACCGGCCGAAAGGTGAAGGCGACCCGAAAACCATCTCCGAAAAGATCGACAGCCAAGAAGGCGACGCGGGGAAACCCTCGTGCAAAAATTTCCGCATCGCCTGGCAAATTATTGGGGACAAATCATCGCCGGCGAAGACTTGACCCGTTTACTCGCAGGCAAAAGGAGAAACTGCTGCAATTGCGCGATGCGATGGTTGATTCCATGGCCGGCGTAGCACAGGATACATTGCGTTCGCGCGCCGAAGGTAGTGAAGCTTCCGCCTTCGGCATGCACCAGGCCGATGCGGGATCAGACGCTTACGATCGCGACTTCGCTTTGAGTCTGCTTTCACAAGAGCAGGACGCGCTTTACGAAATCGATCAGGCGCTAAAGCGCATCGAGCTCGGCACCTACGGCGTTTGCGAGATGTCAGGCAAACAAATCCCGCGCGCTCGACTGGAAGCAATTCCGTTCGCGCGATTCACAGTCGAGTGTCAATCACAGCTCGAGAAACAAAACAAGGCCTCGCGCGTCCGCCAATCAGTCACGTCGCTCTTCGGTTTGACCGACGAAGAAGGCAGCGAAGCCGAGGGTGAAGAGGAAGCGGCGCCGGTCGAGAACACCAAAGAATAACTCCGAAATGTTTCGCGAGTAAATTGTCGGCATTTCCATGGCTCAGGAAGTCATCACACTCGAATGCACCGAAGCCAAAGCGCTGGGCAAACCGCCTTCGCGCTACATGACCACGCGCAATAAAAAAAGCCCCCGCACACCGAATCGGTTGGAAAAGAAAAAATACAATCCGTTCCTGAGGCGGCACACTCTTCATCGCGAAACGAAGTAAGCCTCAATGCAACCGAAAACTGCCAAACGCCGTTCCGCCTTTCGCCGGGCCAATCGCGCCATGCCGCGACGCAGGATCGACATCGCCATCGAAGCGATCGATTACAAAAATCCCGATCTCCTGAAAAAATTTGTGACCGAAAGCGGGAAAATTCTTCCGCGCCGCGTCACCGGCATGCCGGCGCATCTCCACCGCAAGATCACCCACGAAATCAAGCGCAGCCGCTCGGTGTTGTTGATGAAATGATGTAGCCACCGGCCCTGCGACCGGTTAAGCCACGGCGCACACAGCGCCATAGCTACAGCCCTACACCTTCCGCGTCCGCTCGCCTTGCTCGATCAACTTCCAAAACTCGCGCGTTTTGCCGAGTTGTTGATCTTCCGCGAGCGGAAGTTTGCTGCGGAAAAGAAAATCACGGAACGTGTTTTTGTGTAGCACACGATGCACGGTGATGCCCTCCGGGCTCTTTCCAAAATAAATCCGGTAATCCTTCGCGCGATAACGGTATAACTTTTTTCCCTTCCGCTCGATTACTCCGAAGCGGCTCGTGTCGAGATGATCGAGGTCCTCCGGAAGAATCTGGAATTCCGCCAGCAAATCCAGCTGCAACTTTTTCGGCAACGCAGATATTTCCGCCGCACTCAACTCGTTGAAAATGATTTGAAACACGGCAGAAGGTTAATCGTTACATCGTAAATCGATTCGCGATTCACGCTACTACACATAAACGCGCCGCACCCGAGCGCCAATGCGAGTTGTAATTTCCCACGTGATCGTGCCGGCCCGCTCGGCCAATTCGTGCGCCGAAATTTCTTCGCTCCTTTGTTTTCCCAGTAACACCGCTTCTTCACCAAGATCGACATTTTCAAGGTGCGAAACATCGATCATCATCAAATCCATGGTCACGCGGCCAAGCAATGCGCAGCGCTGACCATGGACCAAAGCTGCCGCGTCGCGATTGGAGAGATGGCGCGGATAACCATCGGCGTACCCCGCCGTTAGCGTCGCCACACGCATCGGCCGCGGCGTGATAAAGGTGCGGCCGTAGCTTATCGAACTTCCCTTGGGCAAATCACGCACGAGGCCGATCCGCGTTTTCCAAGCCATGGCCGGCTTCAAAATCTCCTGGAGCTCCGGCAGCGGTGAAATGCCGTAGAGAATGATTCCAGCGCGCACGATGTCGAAGATTTCACGATTGAACCCAAGCACACCTGCGCTTTGCAAAACATGCGCCCGGTAGTTGCCCGGGACTTCCGCTCGCATTTGCCTAACGAGTCTCGCGAAGCGCATAAGCTCGTCTTGCGTGTAGCGTTCATCTTCATTTGAGACCGGCATATGCGTCGAGACGCTGTGAATCCTGATTTTTGCCAACGCCGCAACGCGTTTGAACAAAGCCAGCGCCTCATCTTCCGGCACGCCCATCCGCCCCATTCCCGTGTCGATCTTGAAATTGATCGCAACCGGCGCGCCCGGCTGCGCGAGTCGATCAAATTCCTGCGCTTCTTCGAAGATCGATATCGTAGGAATAAAGCTGCGCCCAGCGATGGTCGATCTTTCGCCAGGCAGCGCCGGGCCAAGAATGATGATCGGATGCGCCAGCGCTTCCCGCAGCGTGATCGCCTCCTCCAAATTCGCAACGCCAAAAAGTTGCGCATCATTAGCAAGCGCTTGTGCGACGCCGAGCATTCCATGGCCATAAGCATTCGCCTTAACGACCGCGAGCATTTCCGCCGAGCCAATTCGTTCGCGCACAATTTTTGCATTGTATCGCAACGCGTCGCGATCGATCTCAGCCCAACATCGGTCAGCGTGGGTCATGTCGGTCTGGGGTCTACGCTTTCATTGTCGTGATATGGGGCTCGCGTAAATAGATAGGCTCGAGCGGCGGCAAAACGAAACTCCGATTTGCTTCTCGCGCAAGCCGCGCCAGCACCCGCGCCGATGGATAACGAATCACGGCGCGCTGAAACGGCGGAAGCTCTTCCGAACAAAAAATCGGCACGTTCTTTTCGGCGTTGTTGATCTTATCGCGTAATTCGGTTTCGCTGAATAAACTCGGGCCTTCGACCAAATTATTGTGGCGAACACGTGCGAAAAAAAACAATTGCCGCCGAGCATCACCGATCATGCAGTATTCCGTTTCACCATCCTCCATGGCGCAGATCGATGAAAATCCGATGAGTTGTGCACGGGAAGCAAGTTGTAAACCGGTGGCCGCCGAAATCGCGATGCGTGTTCCCGCGTAAGAGCCGGGACCGAGACCAACGATGATCCTTTTGGGCGAACCAAACTGTCTCTTCAAGCCGCCCACATTCTCGAAAAACGACGCGGAGTTTTTGCGATCATTAGGCCAACCCCAGAGGAGATCGACATCCTGATCGAGCCAGGCGAGACTGCCACGTGCACTGGACAGATCAAACGCGAGGATTTTCATTTTGCGGTAATCACGCGCTGCGTTTTCGATTTCATTTCGAATGAAATCCACTCTGCCTGTACCGGAATCAGTTCTGCAAATTTGTCGGCCCATTCGATCACGGAAACCCCGTCACCGAAAAAGTAATCGTCAAGACCGAGCCGGGCTGCTGCTCGTCGATCTTCGATTCGAAAAAAATCAAAATGATAAATCGGGAGGCAGCCGCCGAGATATTCGTGAATGAGCGTGAAAGTCGGGCTGGTGACTTGGGCGTGGCTGCCGACGCCCGCGGCAACGCCCTTCACGAACTGAGTTTTGCCGGTGCCGAGGTCGCCTTTCAACGCCAGCACCGACCCGGCGTGAACCTGCTTCGCAAATTCGTGGCCAAATGCTTCGGTCTCAGCGGGACTGTTTGAAATGAACGTAGCCACGAAGCGATGTTTGATGTTTGATTTTTGATATTTGGTCTAGCTGGCCTATGCACGTCAGCGGAAGCTTGGGAAATTTTTGCCGCCAGGTTTTTTGCAAACGTTGGCTGTGTCGGGGCGCGATCGCGAAAAGCAGTTCGTAGTCTTCGCCATCGGCGATTGCGTTGTTGACCCTACAGCCAGGATTGAGAGGCAACCTCTCCATGTCGATCTTGAAGCTGAGTTGGCTGGCTTTGGCGAGCCGCGGGAGATCGGCGCCAAGACCGTCGCTCAAATCGATCATGGCATGAACCGGAAAATTTTTGGTCAGCCAGCGCGCTTCGTCGATACGCGGGAAGAATCGCAGATGCTTCCCTCGAGGCGAGCCGCCAAGTTTTCCGGTGACGAAAATGTCATCGCCGCCCTTTCCGCCGCGCCGCGAGACAATACGCGCTCTTTCGACGAAGCCGGCAACGCTAACTGAGATCGCAACTGGGCCATTCGTGTCGCTGGTTTCGCCACCGACAATACTCACACCGAAGCGCCCGGCGGCTCGTCGTAAACCGCGGTAAAGGCTTTTCACCCAACTTGCCGATCTTGCGGCCGGAACTATCAGCGTGATCAAGGCGAACTGCGGAAGACCAGACATGGCGGCGAAATCGCTCAGCGGCCGCATCATCGCTTTCCAGCCAACGGCCGCCGGATCGGCCGACGATGCGAAATGAATTTCTTCAACCACGCAATCCACTTTGAGCAAAAGCAGACGGTTCTTGCTCGGCAAACGAACGACGGCACAATCGTCACCCGCACCCACGAGCACATCTTTTCGAATCGACAACGCTGGAAGCAGTTGCTCGAGGAGCCGATCCTCACCGAGCTCACGCAGTTTCATTGCCGAAATACATCCGGGAAAGCGAGGACGACGAGCGTAAGAGAGTTAAAGAGCGAGTGCATCGTCATGGAAACGAGGATGGAGCCGCTCCATTCGTAAGCGAGGGTGAAACAGGTCGCGAGAACGAAAAGCGGCGCGAATGACGGCAAATGGGTATGCACAGCTGCGAATAATAACGCATTAAAAACAACCCCGAGCGCGGTGCCGAAGTAACGTTTGAAAACGCCGTAGAGGAAGAAACGAAAGATGAATTCCTCGGCGATGGGCGCGATCGCGACCGCGAGAATAATGATCAGGACGCGCTGCTCGAGCGTGTGCGACTCGTTGAAAAGATCGACAATCCCCTGTTTGCTCGACCCGGTGCCATAGGTGCGTTGCACGACCCAATCGGCCAGAGCGATCAACGGATAAGCCGCGAATAAGAGCACAATGCCCATGCTGAGCGCGCGGCGAAAGCTGATCACAGAAAATCCGCCTAACAAATCGAGGTCCAAGCGGCGAAGCTTCAAAAAAGCGGCCACCAAAAAGACGACCACTAGTGTAAAAAGGAAATTGGCCGCGAGATCGCGGCTGCTCACGGGCAGGCGATTTTGCGAGGCGCCCGCCAGAACGTTGAGCACGAGGAATGAAACGAGAGTCGCCGCCAAAATAGCTTCTGGCCGGCCAAAGGTTCTGGCTGATTCAGCACTGCTCGGCGATGTCCGTGCGGCGATTTGGCGAATGAGCGTGATGTAAATGAAAACGCTGGCGAAAAGAAATAAGAGGCTCACCAAGCTGCCGAGCGCGCTGCTGAGATCGGACATTCCCTCGCGCGTTTAGGGAGCGTAAAAGCTCGGCAAAAAATAAGCACGCCCGCTTTCCAGTTGTGGAACGAGTTGCTTCGGAAGTTCAAGCTGAAGTTTCGAATCACCCGTTTGGCCAAAGGCGCGAAAGAACCGGCTCAGGCTAAAGGGCGGCCCGTACTTAATCACCGTGGCTTGCGGCGCGTTACCGAGTTGTTTCGCCTTGTTAAAGGCATCTTCCAGCTGCCCAAGAGCGTCGATCAACTTGTTGTTTAACGCGTCCTTGCCGGAAAGGATGCGGCCATCGGCAATGGTGTTACGCAATGTCTCCGCCGAAACGCCGCGTTCCTTGGCGACGATGCCCAGAAATTTGTCATACGTTTGCATAACAAAGTTCTGGATGAGCTCATGTTCCTCCGGAGTGATGGGCCGCGCGCCGTTTAGGATGTCTTTAAACTTGCCGCTTTTGAAAACGACCGCCGCCAGCCCCAGCTTGTTGAACAACTGCTCATAATTGAGTGTCTGAATGATGACGCCGATGCTTCCGGTGATGGTGGTCTCATTCGCCATCAGAAATTTGCCGCCGCACGAAACGTAATATCCACCAGATGCGGCCAGCGAATCCATATAAATAACCACCGGTTTTTTTGCCCGCGCCTGAAGGACCGCGTTGTAAATTTGATCCGAAGCGGTGACTTCCCCGCCCGGCGAATCAATCTCCAAAACAATGGCTTTGACCCGGCTGTCTTCCCGGGCCTGAACGAGTCCTGCCCGCATATCGTCTACCATCGAGTCGCTCACAGCGCCTGGGATGCTTGAGCTAATTAGACCGCGCAGCATGATAACCGCAATTCGGTCGGTACTCGTGCGCGCACCAGGTTGCACGATTATCTCACGGAAGCGCGGTGGGCGTTCTTCCGGGTGTGCCATGCCGCCAAAACCGCGCAATGCAGCGATCATGAGGGCGAAATTGACGAAGATGCTGGCGCAGAGGGCTACAAACAAAAAGATGCTGAGACAACCAAGCTTGCGATCTGCCATAGCGACTTGAAACTGACGGAGAACAGGCCAAAGGACAAGCGCTTTTCCTGCGCAACAATGAAGCCGAGGCGCAGTTTAAGCAATACGTAAAAGCCTCAACCGCGGGCGCGGTTGGCTTCGAATAAACATGGAGGACATTGAAATATCAGAATCCTGGCCTACGAGTTGCTAATTGCATTAAAATATGGTTATACTTAGTAATTATGAATAGTGCCAACTTCTCTGTCAGCGCGTCCACCAACCGGCGCAACCGTAAATCGAAGACCCACAAACGTGGCCGCCCCCGCGCCGGCACCACCCCTCCCGCTGCGCATGCCCACCCGGAACGAGAACTCGCTGCCGCAGGCACTCTTACCCGAACTAAAGCGCTCTTGCTCGCCGCGCTCCGTGTTTGGGAATTGAAGCACCGCATCAGCGACTAAACCGTCGCGCCTTCCGCCGTCTTCCGGCGGGGCAGCTGTCGACCTTGCGCTGGCTTATCGCTCGCGCCCGCGCCAACTTCACGCAAGCCTCCACGCTCGCTGGATCTTGTAAGATACGCGACCGAATATTGCGCCTGTCTGCGTCCGCAGCTCAGCCGGAACAGAACAAAGGACTCTAATTGAAGAATGAGATTTTGTGCACGCTTTCGTTGTACTGCACAGCATACAATCATAGGTGAACATGACGAATCAGGTTTGTAGCGCGTCACACAAAATTGCGTGATTTTGCGGCAAAATTTCTGCGGCCATAGAAAACAACCGTGAAAAAATCAGCCCTCTTTTTGCCCGCTTATTCGGCCATTTTGGCAATTGTTTTCTGGACAGCAAAAGAGCCACAATCGGTCCTGTGAAGTATTGGGAAATAATTGCTGACGCATACAACTCAGTTCGGCAGTACTGATCGCGTTTTCAACTGTCTGCAAAAGTAAACACCCTGTTATCTTTCCGGTGCGGCCGCGGCCTCGAATCGTTGCGATTCTAAATGGGTATGAAACTGAGATTAATAAACACGCTAGTAGGGGCGGCCTTCCGACACGGAAGGACTGTCACGTGGCTGGGTGCAATCCTCGGGGTCATAATGTTGGCTGCGCTGGTGATGTTTGGCAGCACGTCGATCGGCAGCCTTAATTTCACCAACACGCTGCTATTTCGGCCAGACGGGGACAGCGAACCAGAGATCTCGATCGCAGCCAACGGTACGATGGGAATGGTCGCGCTTAGCCTGGGACTAGCGTCCGACATGCAGTTTGGAACAAACCTCTGGACGGGACCTTTCGGCGCGACACCGACCTTCCGGGGCATCATTGATGCGGCGCTGCAACAACCAGGCAGAACGGAGTTTGGCGGGGAAGACGCCGACGTTGATTTCGGTTCCACGGGCACCCTCCACGCAACTACGTTGATCTTCCTCGGGAACCCAACACTCATCACCGGTCAACTGGGCGTCTCGGCGATTACCTGTGGCAACGCAGCGTCGGGCTTCAACAGTAAGAACTGCACCGCTCAGATCATCGATACGACTCAAACTGACCGCCCGTGGATCACTTCAGACGGCCGACGCGTATGGATCTCCTACCACGATTCGGGGAACAGCACACTGATTCATGTCCAGCGCTCGGACGATGATGGCTTGACCTTTCACCGTGTGGGCGATCCGATCGTCGGCCAGGGCCGCGCGACAGGCGACGCGACCTTCAACAACGACCAGGGGCCGAGCGTCGCCGACTCTTTCACCCACAATATCTACGACATCTATGCTGCCGGGGAGCCTAGCATCCAGAAAGGCACGACGGCAAATTTCAACAATATTTTTGTTTCGCGCAGCACCGATGGCGGCATGACCTGGACGGCGACCCTCGTTTTCCACGCTCCACTGAACGTGGCGCAGAACAACGTCTTTTCGACGCTGGCGGTGGATCCAACCAATGGCAAGCTGCACGCCGCCTGGTCCGACGCGCACACCGTTTTCTACTCGACGTCGAGCGATCAGGGCATAACTTGGTCGGCAGCGGTGGCTGTCAATATCGCTCCGGCTAACACCGCCCTTTTCCCGTGGATCGCAGCCCGCAACGGCACGGTGGACTTGGTCTATTACGCCACTACCGCCTCGAGCAAGGACGACCTCGGCGCCGTGTGGAACGTTTACTTGGCGCAGACGACCGATGACGGACTAGATTTCACGCAGAGCCTAGTGAGTAATACGCCGAACCACGTCGGCGTCGTCTGTACCGGGGGCATTGCGTGTCCTCAACCGCAGATACCAGGTACGCGCAACCTGCTCGATCTGTTCAAAGTGGCGATCGATCCGCAGAACAGCAAGGCAGCGATCATCTACACGGACGACACGATCTCTGAAACCAGTTCGGGCGCGCCGTTACCTCAGGTTGTTCTCGCACAGCAGAACTAGTGTCATGACGGTTAAATAAGGGTGACAAGTGAAGTTGGACGTGCTTTCATGCTTGGATGAAGCAATTGGCACTGAAAGTCACACCAGCCCAAAGGAAGCAGATGGAAGAGCTTTTGCGCGCAAGGTTGATTCGGCAAGGGATCGCCCGGCGCATCCAGAGCGTGCTGTTGCTGAGCAAAGGTTACTCTCTGCGCCGAACCCGTGAAGGCACCGGACTCAATCTGCGCCACATTGTTAAATGGCGGGAGCGTTTTGGCTTGGGCGGGGTGGATGGCTTGGTCGATCGGCCTCGCTCCGGACGGCCCAAACGGGTGAGCCTTGCCCAGCAAAAGCGCATTCTCAGTGACACCCTGCGGATGCGGCCGCCGAGAGGCAGGAGTCATTGGACGAGTCGTTTGATGGCGCGGCGTCACCGGGTCAGCTTCGACACGGTGCAGAAAATCTGGCGCGCCGCTGGCCTCAAGCCGCATCGGCGGGGCACTTACCTGGCGAGCAACGACCCCCATTTCAGCGCCAAAGCCAAACGAGTCATCGGTCTTTATCTGCAACCGCCGCAGGAGGCAGCCGTCTTTTGCGTGGATGAAAAGAGCGCCATCCAGGCGCTGGATCGAGTCCAGCCGCTTTTGCCCTTGCGCCCCGGAGCGCCCGAGCGGCGCGGTTTTGAATACATGCGTCATGGGACTTGCTCCCTTTGTGCCGCTTTGGGAGTGGCCACCGGCAAGGTGATCGGTCGATGCCGCAAACGTCATCGCTCGGTTGAGCTGTGCGAGTTTCTTTCTACGGTGATCAAGGGGCGAAAAGAAAAACAAATTCACATTATCCTGGATAACCTCTCAGCTCATAAGACCAAAGCTGTGCAGGACTGGCTTAGAGCCCATTCGGCAGTCCATCTGCATTACACGCCCACCTACAGCTCCTGGCTCAATCAAGTGGAGATTTGGTTCGGCATGATCACTTCTCAGTGCATCCGGCGAGGCACCTTTACTTCCGTGCGCGACCTCCTCCGCCGCATCGATTCTTATATTCAAAGCTACAACCAACATGCCACCCCCTTTACCTGGACTTACCGCCAAACACACAAGCGAATTCATGTCCCCCTTTCTTCCCTTTCACGACACTAGCTACCCTGCGGGCTAAGTTCTGGCGGCGTTGCTTCTCAGCCACAGAGCGCTCCGCCTATGCTCTTGCGAAAAGCGAAATCGATCCTAGCGAGCAATCGGAGAGAGGCGGCAAGAGCACCTGTGCAAGCCGGAAACTGGCCGGCTAGTTGCGTCTGTGGATTTTTTTTCGACGATTGCTGATGTCGCTGCATTATTAGTTATGGAAAAATTTGATGTTGTCATCATCGGCTCCGGACCCGGCGGTTACATTGCCGCGATCCGTGCCGGGCAGCTCGGGTTGAAAACCGCACTGATCGAGAAAGACAGGGAACTGGGTGGCACGTGCCTAAACATTGGCTGCATCCCGAGCAAAGCGCTGCTCACTTCGAGTGATCATTTCATGTTCGTAAAAAAGGAAGCTGAAAAACACGGCATCATTATCGAGAACGCCCACGTCGATCTCGCCAGGATGCAGCAGCGTAAAGACAAGGTCGTAAAAACGTTCACCGGCGGCGTACGCGCTCTCATGAAAACAAACAAGGTAACGACGTTTGAAGGTTTGGGCACCATCACTGCGCCGGGAAAGGTTTCGATCAAACCATCAAATGGCCACGCTCAGGAGATTGAAACAAAAAATATCGTGATCGCGACCGGAAGCGTACCGGCAGAATTGCCCTTCGCAAAGTTCGACGGCAAAACGATTGTCAGCAGCACCGAAGCGCTTTGTTTCACCGAGCCGCCGCCAAGACTGCTCGTGATCGGCGCAGGCGCAATTGGCCTCGAGCTCGGATCGGTTTGGGCGCGACTGGGTTCGCAAGTGACGATGCTGGAATTTTTGCCACGGATTGCAATCGGCTTCGATCTCGAATTATCAAACTTGCTGCAGCGTGCATTGACCGCGCAGGGCATCACCTTTCACCTCGAAACCAACGTGACGGGAGTAAAGGTCGACAATGGCCGCGCGATCGTGACAGCGACAAAAGGTAACGAAGAACTGAAATTCGACGCGGACAAAGTTCTGGTGTCAGTCGGACGCAAGCCGTTTTCGGAAGGACTCGGTGCGGAAAAAGTGGGCGTCGAATTCGACGAGCGGAAGCGGATCAAGATCGACAATCACTTTCGCACCAACATTGAGGGGATTTACGCAATCGGCGACGTGATCGCGGGGCCGATGCTCGCGCACAAAGCGGAAGAGGAAGGGATAGCGTGTGTCGAGATAATCGCGGGCAAAGCAGGTCATGTGAATTACGATGCGATTCCGGGAATCATTTACACAAACCCGGAACTGGCAGGCGTCGGATTGACGGAGGATCAAGCGAAAGAAAAGGGGATCGATTACCGCATCGGCAAGTTTCCATTTCGTGCCAATAGTCGCGCGCTCGCGAACGAAGACACCGATGGAATCGTAAAATTCGTGGCTGACGCGAAGACGGACCGCATTCTGGGCGCGCACATTTTGCAACACGCGGCCTCCGAATTAATCGCCGAACCGACCTCGGTTATCGAGTTTGGGGGCAGCTCGGAAGACCTCGGTCGCACCTGCCACTCCCATCCAACTTTGAGTGAAGCAGTCAAAGAAGCGGCGCTCAATGTCGAGAAACGCGCGCTCCACATTATGAACCGATAAACTCCATCTTTGGAGCGCGGACGTGGGCTTCGGTGATTGAACGTGCTGGGATAAAAGTGGAATTTTCGAGAAATCCTCGGTGATCCATGCCCAAGTAGAATCACCCGCGTGAAATCCTGCTAGTGGATGCCGATTATCTCGCTCTTGATTCGCGCTCGCCGAATTACAGCCAACGTCACAAGTGCGCATGCCGCGCAGACCATCGCGCCGAATGCGAGCGCGAAAGGCGTCCCCAACCAATGTGCCAGGGCGCCGGCTTCAAGGCCCCCCAGCGGAATCATTGCGCCGAAGACCAGCGACCATACGCCCATGACCCGACCTCGCATTTCATCCGGAACAATCGTTTGCAGCACTGTGTTTGACGTCGGAAAAAACAGGAGCATGCCAAATCCAGCAACGAAGAGGAACGCGAGCGCGACGTAAAAATTTCGTGTGAAAGAAAACGCGAGCAGCGCCAGAGAAAACAACCAAACACCGCCGAGCGCTATTTTACGAGGAGTGAACCGATGGCCATAAGTGGCGACCACGAGCGCGCCGATGAGCGCGCCCATGCCGCTGGCTGACATCAACACGCCATATCCGTTGGCGCCGCGAGCCAGCACGTCGCGGGCAAAAGCCGGCATCAGCACCGCATACGACCAGCCGAAAACGCCGACCGCCAGGAAGAGCAGGAGAATCGTGCGCACGCGTTGATGTCGCATCGAGTAAACGACGCCATGCCAGGCGTGCTCGCTGGTGGAGGCGACGCGCACCGGCCGCGGGAAAGGCGGCAATCGCATCATTAACAAACCCGCGATCACCGCAATAAAGCTCAGACCGTTCAGGAAGAAACACGTCGCCACGCCGAACGTACCGATCATCAACCCAGCAACTGATGGACCTACCACTCGTGCGCCGTTTACGATTGAGCTGTTGAGCGAGATCGCGTTGAGCAAATCTTCGCGATTTGTCATCTCGACTGTGAACGCTTGCCGTGCGGGCATATCGAATCCCATGGCAATACCGTTCACCCCGGCGACGACAATGATGAAGGTGGTTGTCGCGAAGCCAGCCCACACACCGGCCGCGAGCAAGAACGCGCAGATCATTTGCGCGGTTTGGGTCGCAATCAGGATGGAACGTTTTGGGTAAAGGTCGGCCAACGATCCACCCCAGATCGAGAACAACATCATCGGTGTCGATCCGATGGCCGCGACCACGCCGAGCAGAAATTTCGAATTTGTAGTTTCGTAAACAAACCAGCTGATGGCTGTCTGTTGCATCCATGTACCGATGAGGGAGACGAGCTGGCCCCAAAAGAAGAGTCGATAGTTACGATGACGTAACGCGCGAAAAGTTTATTTCCAGGCGACGCTGCCCACCGGAAGACGTCGCAGTCGTCCGCTGAGGTCCTCCGGCACGCGCGCTGTCTGTTTCAGTCGTGGGCATTGTGGAGCAATCGGCCACCGCATCATAAGACGGATGGCGGCCAATGAATAGCTTGGCGTGACAACAGCAAAGATGTTAATTGTGCCGGCCTAACGACTGCACGAACACAGGAGCTGCGACATGAACTGGAAATCGCAGCGGGCGCGTCGATGCGCGACACTTCGGGCCGATGCCGTGGATTTGGAAGTTGAGCGGTATCACTATTCTTATAATCGTCCCGCTATAGAAGCAAAATTGAATTGTTGACTCTGTGAAATACTGGTTACTATAGTAATTATTGCATGACAAGGCCAGATGTGCTCCTTTCTGATCCGGTGTATCGAATCCATAAACTATTCATCTCCATTGTGAACGAAACCGGGGATTTTTTTCCAGAAACGCAACTGAGTTTGGCACAAATACTGGTAATAGGCTGGCCCGAATGAGCGAACCGAAACACAGGAGACGGAGTGTTGGCTCGCGACCGAATTATATTGACGATAACTAAGAAAAATAGTTTCATCGCAAGACGCAATCTTGCAATTTCCCGGCCTTAACAGCTGGGGATTGTGAGAATCATCAGTAAATTTTGGATTTTGTCGCACAACGCAGTAGCTGACCAAGGGCGGTAGCTTGTCCGCGTTTTGTAACAACAATCGGAATCGCAACGGCGGGAGGGATTGGGAAATGAAGATGGGAGAGGGGCGTAATCATAATTTAGCTTTGCAGGCGGCGGAGCTTCTTTGGAGCGGCAACGGATCGCGTGCGCATGACAATGAGAGTCCTCAGGGAGCGGGCTCACGTGAGTGTGAGGCGTCTTTCGCAGATGTGCCGCGTTGGAAACGCGTCCTCGATGTCACATGCGTTTTAGTGACCTTGCCCTTCTGGCTACCAGTGATCGTCCTCGTCATGGCGTGGATCGCAATTGCTTCTCGAGGCCCGGTTTTTTTTCGTCAGGAGCGTGTCGGCTATCGACGACGTCCTTTCATGATCTTCAAATTCCGAACGATGCACGTGAATGCGGACACGCAAACGCACGCGGAATATTTTTTTCGTCTGATGGAGGAAGATTGTCCGATGACAAAACTCGATGCGGCTGGAGACCCCCGTCTGATTGCGGGCGGTCGCTTCCTGCGGGCGAGCGGCTTGGATGAGTTGCCTCAAATTTTCAATGTGCTGCGGGGAGAAATGAGCCTGGTTGGCCCGCGTCCATGCCTTCCTCACGAATTTGAGCGTTATGAGGCGTGGCAGCAGGAGCGAGTCGATGCACCGCCTGGCCTGACCGGATTCTGGCAAGTCAACGGCAAGAATAAAACCACCTTCAGCGAAATGATTGCCATGGACATATTTTATGCGCGAAATATGAGTCCTGGACTCGATCTGAGAATCATCTTCAAGACGATTCCCGCCTTGATCGAGCAAACGCTCGAAGGCCGTCGAGCTCGCGAGCTTGAATCGCGGCAGAGATCCGTTCGAACAATCGCGGTACCGAAAAACACGAACGGCGCAGTGGAGAGAATATGAATCGCCCGGTCTCGGTTGGAATAATCGGCTGCGGATATTGGGGACCGCTCCTGGTTCGCAATTTCAAGGGGCTGCCGAATTGTTGTTTGAAAGCGGTGTGCGACGTGAACACGACGCGTTTGAACCACCTGCGAGGATTGTATCCCGATTTGGAGGGCGTGACCGATTACGAGCGTTTTCTCAACGGTCTCGATCTGGATGCTATCGTCATCGCGACACCGGTGAAATATCATTATTCTTTGGCGAAGGCCAGCCTCCTATCCGGTAAACATACATTCATCGAGAAACCGATGGCAGCTTCTTCGGCCGAATGTGAAGAGCTAATCGATATCGCCGAGCGCAACGGTCTCGTGTTGATGATCGACCACACATTTCTATATTCGTCTCCGGTCCGTAAGATCGTCGAAATCGTCGAAGCCGGGGATATTGGTGACATTCGTTACATCAATTCCCGCCGCCTCAATTTAGGTCTCTTTCAGAAGGACATTAACGTTGTTTGGGATCTTGCCCCTCACGACATCTCGATCATCCTGCATATTCTGGGCGAATTTCCGCTGGCGGTGAATTGCCAGGGCAACGCACATGTGACTCCGCGAGTGGAAGACGTAACCAATATGTCGCTGATGTTCCGGCACAAGCGTTTTGCTACGATTCAAAGCAGCTGGCTCGAGCCAAGAAAGGTGCGCGAGATGACCATCGTCGGCACTCGCCGAATGATCGTCTATGATGATTTAAAAAACCGCGAGAAAATCCAAATCTACGATGTTCGTGTCGAGCGGCCGCCCCACTACGACACCTTCGCCGAATTTCATTATTCCTACCACTACGGCGATAGTTACATTCCGCACATCCAGCAGGAGGAACCGTTAAAGGTGGTGTGTCAGCATTTTGTTGAGTGTATCGAAGGAAACACCGCTCCGCTGAGCAGTGGTCGTGAAGGGCTGGAGCTGGTGCGAATACTCGAGGCGGCCTCCGCTTCGCTTAAGGCCAATGGCGCTCCCGTGACCTTTTCGCGAACGCGTGACGGTGCCTCGGTTGTTGAGCCGGCAAAAACTTTGAGAGTGGTGGAGCCGGCGCAGGCGGCAGGCGTTTGAGTTGCGAAACATCGCCGCCATCTGTTTGCCGTGCAAATGCGGAGCTGCCTCTTGCTCCCTCCTTGCACAGGTTTTGAGAATCTTACCGATAAGAGATCGGCTGAGGGAATGACCGTCGTTTTCGTGCTGCTGGGAAACAATGGATAAAACAATACCATTTCTCGATCTTCACCCCCACCACGCCGCGATTCGGACCGAGCTGGATCACGCTATCAAAGGAGTGATTGACAGCGGCGCCTTCGCTGGCGGCCCGTTTGTTGAAAAGTTCGAAAGAGATTTCGCGGCTTATTGCGGGTCGCAGCACGCCATTGGGGTCGGCAGCGGAACTGAGGCTCTCTGGCTCTCTCTTTTGGCGTGCGGCGTCGGACCCGGCGACGAAGTCATAACCGTCGCCAATACATTCATGGCCACAGCGGAAGCGATCACTTACTGTGGAGCTCGGCCGGTGTTTGTCGATGTTAACGAAAATACATACACGATGGACCCGGCCGGGCTCGAAGCAGCGCTTAGCCCTCGCACCAAAGCTATCATTCCGGTGCATCTATTTGGCCAGCCGGCCGACCTGGACCCAATTCTTCTGTTCGCGCGCGAGCATAATCTCGCGGTCGTCGAGGACGCCGCCCAAGCGCACGGAGCGAAGTACAGGGGCGAAACTGCCGGCACACTCGGTAACGCTGGATGTTTTAGTTTTTATCCGAGCAAAAATCTCGGTGCTTTGGGTGAAGCGGGTGCCATTGTAACCAACGATGCGGAACTGCAAGAAAAGTTACGCATTCTTCGAGATCACGGCCAAGTCCGCAAATACCGGCACGACATGATTGGTTGGAATTGCCGGATGGACGGTATGCAGGCTGCCGTTCTCAGCGTTAAACTTCGATATCTGGAAAGCGGAAATTCGCTGCGGCGCGCCCATGCGCTCGAATATAACCGGGCGCTCGATGGGCTGGGCGAGGTCGTAACGCCGTTTGAGGCGCCGTATGCCCGGCACGTTTATCATGTTTACGCGATTCGGGTCGAGGAAAGGGACGAGGTTACACGGTTTCTCAAGGACAGAGCAATTCAGTGTGGAGTGCATTATCCCGTCCCGATTCATCTGCAAAAAGCTTATCAGCATCTCGGATATGCAACGGGAAGTCTCCCCATTTCGGAACGGATCGCCCTCGAGTTGATGTCGCTTCCGATGTTTCCAGAATTAACTGAAGAACAAATCGCAACAGTCGCGCTCGCCGTGCGAGAGTCGATCGCCGCTGGCGCGATTGCCTAACAATTGTGATTGAGGCTGCTATTGGCCCAGTCGCTGCTTTAGGCGTGCTTAACAGCGTGAAAAGCCCGGCCGCATTCATCCAAACTGAAGGTGCAGCCGGTCTTGACATGAGTAACCGGCCTTTTGCTTCAAGTATTGACGTAGCAATTCTCGACCCGCTTCATGATCCCGATTGGGACGATCTTGTAGTTTCGCACCCTGATTGCGGTTTCTTTCACAGCGCCGCTTGGGCCAAGGTGCTCGTCAAGACTTATGCTCACAGACCTTTTTATCTATACTTTTCCCGGCAGTTCCAAGCGGTAGCCCTGGTTCCAATCATGGAGATTAAGAGCCTCTTTACCGGGCGGAGGGGCGTCTCTCTTCCGTTTAGTGACCTCTGCGCGCCGCTCATTTTTGATCAAAGCGAATCGGCGAGGGTAATAGGCAAAATATCGGAGCTCGGCCGCGAGCGGAGGTGGCGATACTTCGAATTACGGGGCGGCAACGAAATGTTGCCGGAATGTGCGGTCGCGGCTGAAAAGTACTTTAGTCACAAACTTGATCTAACCGTCGGGCTTGACGAGCTGTTTGCTCGTTTTCAGAGCCCAGTCCGGCGAGCCATTCGCAAGGCCGAGAACGCCGGGGTAACGGTCGAGGTTAGCAGAGCATGGGAAGCAATGATGGACTTCTACAAGCTTCACATCCGAACCCGGAGACGGCACGGCCTTCCACCACAACCGTTATCGTTCTTCCGCAATATTCATGAGGAGATCGTTAGAAGGGATCTTGGTTTCGTTGTTCTGGCCAGGATTGGACCCAAACCGATCGCTGCGGCGGTTTTTTTCCACTCCGGGGAAGCAGCTCTTTACAAGTTCGGAGCGTCCGACGAGCGCCTTCAAGAGTTACGCGGGAACAATCTCGTCATGTGGACAGGAATTAAACAACTGGTCGAGAAGGGGCTAAGAACGATGCATTTCGGCCGGACCTCGATGGGCGACGAAGGATTGCGGAGATTCAAACTTTCCTGGGGAAGCGTAGAAGGGCCGATTGAATACTTTCGGTTTGCGCTTCGTCGGCAGGCATGGGAAGTTAATCGCCAGAACGGTTTTGGACTTCACAATCAACTTTTTGGCCGACTGCCGCTGGCCGTAAATCGTTTCGCAGGAGCTCTAATTTATTCCCATCTGGATTAGTTCGGGGCTTTCGTAAATACCAAAGATATATGCCAGAACCATCGTCAAGCGAGTTGATTAAGAAACAGAACGCCACTGTTAGCCAGGAAGTTGCAGTCGCGAGGAGGGTGACCTCGCCGCGGCCTGTCACGCACGATTCAAGCGGGCCCAGCGTGACTCGCAATGACATTCTCTTTGCTCTCTTCAAACATAAGAAGAAAATCGTCCTGGGTACAATTGCCGGTTTGGCTGCGGCAGCCGGCGTCTACTTTTTTGTCCCTCCTATTTTTGAATCAGATGCCAAGTTGCTGGTGCGCTATCTTGTTGAGAGGGGCACCGTCGATTCGATGAACAACCTAAAAAATCCCGACGGTTTTGCACCTACAACCGATACTGTTATCAACGCCGAAGTTCAGATTCTCAGCAGTTGGGATTTAGCTGTCCAGACTGCCGAGGCGATAGGCCCCAAGCAGCTGGGTGCGGCCACGAAAGAGGACGCCGCCGGTGCCATTGCTTCCGGGCTCGCGTTCGACACTCACAAGAACAGCAACATTATCGGTGTCTCCTATCAGAACCCGAATCCCCGGCTTGCCAGGCTTGTATTAAACGAACTCGTGAACCGCTATTTCGTCAAACATCTTGAAGTTCACCGTTCCGCTGGAGCGTTTGATTTTGTTACCCAGCAAACTGACCAAGTTCGCGCACGGCTCAACCAGACCGAAGACACGCTGAAAGATCTCAAAGAGAAGGCAGGAATTGTTTCATTGACTGACACCACCGCGGCTCTAAGCAGCGAGGCTGCGAAGACAGAAGAGCGTTTGCATGAGGCGGAGGCGGACCTCGCGGAACAACAAGCGCGGGTCCAGCAGATGAATGGGTCGGTCGCGACACCAAGCATCACGGGCGGGCAGGCCAAAACGGCATCGCCCGCGCCGGGCACGACTACCGAGCACGATGCTATGGCCGAAAGCGGCAAACCTGAAACATCTGAGTCCACTGTTCCCTCGAAGCAAGAAGCACCTCCTGAAGTCCTTCAGAAGTATCAGGTCGTCGTTTCGGGATTGCAAAAACTGCGGCAAACACAGTTGGAGCTGTTCGCTAAGTACACACCAACGAGTCAAATGGTAAAAGCGAACCAGACTCAGATAGATGAGGTGGATAAGCAGCGTCGCGACCTGGAAAAGAAGTACCCCGATTTGCCCTCGAGGATACGGCCGACTGGCGCGTCCAGGCAATTGGACCCTGCTGCTGAAATGGCTCGTGTGGCCGGATTGCAAGCGAAAAAAGATGCCTTGGCCGCTCGGCTACGCGATGTCCAGAAGCGGATCAAGCAATTGTCACAGCTCGACCCGCAGATTGGCGGCCTGGAACGGCAAAAGCAGTTGTTAGAAGACAACTATAAGTACTTCGAGGCGACTCTGGAGAAAGCGCGGATCGATGAGGCTCTCGATCCGTCCAAGATCCCAAATATCAGCGCCGTGCAGCGACCCTCGCCGCCCGCACGAGTGACGAAGACCCGAAACAAGATCATGGCCGGAGCGGCAGTTGCAGGATTCGCGCTTGCCGTGGTCTACGCGTTGCTCAAAGAACTGGTGCTGACAGTGGCGGTGAGAAGGGGAGTCGAAATTGAAAAAGTCGTCGGAATCAGCGCGTTGATGTCGATCCCCTACCGCTCCGTACGTAATGGAGCATCTGTGCCCAAGCGGAACGGGAAGCTTGCTGCAGTGGTCCCAGGTTTTAAGTCACGAAATCTGGCCCCATGGGACTCGGATCACTTTATTCGTCCTTATAGCGAAGCAATTCGTGACCGGCTAGGCCTTTATTTCGAACTTCATAATTTGACGCATAAACCGAAGCTGGTCGGTGTCACTGGACTCTCAAACGCAGCTGGTACTTCCACCCTCGCGGCCGGCCTTGCCGCCGCGGTGTCCGCGACCAACGATGGCAAGGTGCTTCTGGTCGATGTAAGCCTGGGACCTGACCACGTCCACCCATTCTTTAAGGGTAAGCCCGCCTATCCTCTCAAGACGGCTCTCAAGTTCGAGGGACCGATTGAAGCCGCCGCGGACAATCTCTATCTGGCGACAGTAGGATCGTCCAACGCCGGGCCGGCGCAGCTGGGTTTGAAAAAGTTTTTCGATCTCATGCCGAATCTGAAGGCCAGCGACTTCGACTACATCATTTTCGACATGCCTCCGCTTGGCCAGACTAGTCCTACTTGGGGAATGGCACCTTTCATGGATAAAGTGCTGCTGGTAGTCGAATCCGAGAAGAACACGCGAGAGGCTATGAAACGCAGCTACCGGAGACTCGTCGCTGAGCGAGACAACGTTGCGGTTGTTCTTAATAAAGTTCGTTCCTACGCGCCGAAAAAGCTAGAACTGGAACTTTAACCCAAACAAATCCGCGTCGTTCGTGCCCGCCCATGGCGGGTGAGCCGCGGTTAAGATTTTGAGCGTGGCGGGCCCGTTGTTTCCGGGCCCGCCAAATCATATAGCACCATGCTGCCGATGTTACGCAATAAGCTCTACTACAGAGTCAAGCCTTTCATTCCGCAGCGACTGCGAACAACACTCCGGCGAAGGTTAGCTTCACGTTTGCGAGATAGCATCGTGAATGTCTGGCCGATTATGCCAGGCTCGGAACAGCCGCCTGAAGGGTGGCCTGGCTGGCCCGGCGGCAAGAAGTTTGCCTTTGTCCTGACGCACGATGTTGAAAGTGCAGCGGGTTTGCGAAGGTGCCGGGAGCTAATGAAGCTTGAGATGGAGTTCGGACTGCGTTCTTCGTTCAATTTTATTCCGGAAGGCGGTTACAAGGTCCCTAGCGGGCTAATGGACGAGTTGGTGCGCAATGGTTTTGAAGTTGGAGTCCACGATCTTAGGCACGATGGACGGCTCTTTGCATCACGGCGCGAGTTCGACCGGAGGGCCGCCCGCATCAATAACTATCTTCGTGAGTGGAAGGCTGTCGGTTTTAGGTCCGCCTTTATGCTGCATGAACTCAATTGGCTGCATGAACTCAATATCCGGTATGACGCCTCGACCTTTGACACCGACCCATTCGAGCCTCAGCCCGAGGGACGTCATACCATTTTTCCATTCTGGGTTGCCGCGCCTGCGGCCCAGAGGTCAGAAATCAGAAGTCAGAAATCAGATCTGACCTCTGACGTCTGTCCTCCCTCCTCTTGCGCTTGGCGCTCCGGCTACGTCGAACTTCCCTACACGTTGCCTCAGGATTCGACCCTTTTCGTGCTTTTGCGAGAAGAGACGCCTGCCATCTGGCTGCGAAAACTCGACTGGATCGCCGAGCATGGCGGCATGGCTTTGGTCCTCACGCATCCCGATTATATGAGCTTCGACGGATTAGGGCGAAAGTCTCGCCACTATCCCGTGGAGTTCTACAAGCAATTCCTGGAGTACATCCAGGATCGATATTCGGGCGCCTACTGGCTTGCGCTTCCCGGGGAAATCGCGGCTTATGCAAAACAGGTTATGTCTCGGCCTGTTGCAACTCTGAATGGCGCGAGCCCCGAAGAGCTTTTAGACTCTCAACGGAAGAAAGGTTCGAACACTGTTGAGAAGGGTTATCCCGCCGTCGACAAAAAATGGCGCCTCCGAGGCAAACGCGCTGCCGTTGTTCTCTTTTCGTATTATCCCGCAGATCCACGACCTCGTCGCGCGGCTGAGGCTCTTGCCAGAGAGGGCGTGACGGTTGAGCTGGTCTGCCTTCAGAGCAGTCCGGATGAGCCGCGGCGTGAGGTCGTAAATGGGGTGAACGTTTTCCGCGTTTCGCAGAGACGGTATCGGGGCGGCAAGATTAAATACGCGCGCCAATATTTTGCGTTCATCCTGAGATCATTCGCGCACCTGGCTTTCCGCTCAGTTATTAGGAAGTACGATTTCGTGCATGTACACAATATGCCCGATGTTCTGGTCTTTAGTGCCTGGGTGCCAAAACTACTCGGGGCCAAAATTATCCTCGACCTTCACGACCCGATGCCGGAGCTCATGCAGGCCATTTTCCAACTCTCGGAGCAAAGCTTCAGCGTTCGTCTTCTAAAACGACTTGAGAAATGGAGCGTCGGATTTGCAGATTTGGTGCTAACTGTGAATCTAGCTTGCAAAACAATTTACTCCTCGCGCAGCTGTCCGGCCGAGAAGATCAAAGTAGTGATCAACTCGCCGGAGGACGACATATTCCGATTCCAACCAGTGAATGTGCAATCGTCCAACGGCGCCGGGCGCGCCAAACCGTTTGTCATCCTGTATCATGGCTCTTTGGTGCCGCGAAACGGCTTCGATTTGGCGGTTGATGCTCTGGAAACCGTGCAGAAATCGATTCCAAGGGCCAGCCTTATGGTTTGTGGCGACCGAACCTCGTTTTTCGAAGAGGTCATGGAATCAGCCAGGAAGCGCGGGTTGCAAGAGAGCGTTCAATATCTGGGGGTAAGGGACCGCAGGCAAATTGTCGAAGCAATTAATAGGTGCGATCTGGGTATTATTCCCAATCATCGTAATACCTTTACCGAGATAAACACACCGACTCGCATTTTCGAATACCTGGCGTTGGGCAAGCCGGTAATCGCTCCCCTGACACAAGGTATTCGGGATTATTTCGATGACGGGGATCTCATTTTCTTTGATGTCGGAGACGCCAACGATCTCGCGCGGAAAATCGAATTTGCCTTCTCCAACCCGGCCGACGTTGAAGAGATCGTGAAACGAGGGCAACAGATCTATCTTTCGCATAAGTGGACTAACGAGAAATCAACGCTCCTCAATTCGATCGGTGAACTGGTCTGAACTGCTTCGGTCTTGTCGATTGTGTAGACGAAAAAGGCAATTGTGGTGAGCACTTCAAAGGCACCCGTTTCAGGATGATAGGGGTTCTTGCGGACGACACCGAAAGTTCTGTCGTTAATGAGTTTTTCGAGCTGTTTAAGACTCCATGGGAGTTCTACCGCAGCGGCTACGATTACGATGTGCTCCTTTGCTCGAAGCAGCGGTTTCGCAATAGTTCTGCAAAGCTCGTTTTGATTTATTCCAACGAGGAAAACGAATTTGATCGAGAAAATGGAGTTAAAATCCTTTCGCAACGCTCAAATGCAGTCCTTTCATATAAAGGAGATCGAATTCCGATCTATGGAAACTGTCTCGCGTTCAAAAGTGGAGGAACCCACGGCCTCGTCGAGGACTGCACCCGGGAGCCGGCGGAAGTGCGACTTTGCTCGGATAAGCAGACAGTCGTTCGGATAGGCTTTGATCTGTTCCACGAAATCCGTCACTTATTAACGCATGGCCAGCCACTCCTCCATGCACGAATACCGACGCTGGAACTGCATATCGAGCTGCTCCTTGATCTGATTCTAACTTGTTCAATCCCTCTCGTTGAAATTCCCCCTTCCCCTGCAGGCTACAACTTCATTGCCTGTCTGACTCACGATGTCGATCACGTTGGAGTCCGATTTCACAAGTTCGATCATACGATGTTTGGATTCCTCTACCGGGCCACCATCGGTTCGTTAATAAAGTTTTGCATGGGCCGGAGATCGGCCAGATACCTGGCTGCCAATTGGATGGCAGCTTTTTCTCTGCCTTTTGTTCATTTGGGTCTTGCCAAGGATTTTTGGAATGACTTTGACCGGTACCTCAACATTGAAAATGGCCTCAATTCCACGTTCTTTGTCATACCAAGGAAAGGAGACCCTGGGCGGAAAGCCAGCGGTCCCGCCCCGGCGAGGCGAGCTACCCGTTACGACGTCACGCAAATTGCTGATCAAATCCAGCGCCTCGTCTCCGCCCGTCGCGAGATCGCTCTCCATGGAATTGATGCGTGGCGCGACGTCAACAAAGGCCGAACCGAGCTCGCAACCATCCAGCGCGCAACCGGCAAATCCGAAATTGGAGTGCGCATGCACTGGCTCTTCTTCGATGAAAATTCTCCGGCTAAATTAGAAGAGGCGGGGTTCTGCTATGATTCAACCGTTGGTTATAACGAGACCGCCGGATACCGTGCCGGCACAACCCAGGTCTTCAGGCCGCTGGGCGCAACGCGAATCCTGGAGTTGCCCATGCATATCATGGACACCGCGCTCTTTTATCCGGTGTACATGAATTTGTCGCCTGTACAAGCCGAAACTTTAACCGGTCAGTTGATAAATAATACGAGGCGCTTTGGTGGCGTCTTGACGATCAACTGGCATGACCGCAGCATTGCCCCCGAAAGATTGTGGGAGGAATCCTATGTCGGATTGTTGGAGAATTTGAAGAGCAAAGACGCGTGGTTCCCGACAGCAGCTCAGGCAGTCTCGTGGTTTAAAAAGCGCAGGTCCGCCGTAATTGAGAACGTTGCGCGCGAAGCCGAGGCAATTCGTGTGAAGGTCTCCGTGGATAATGGCGACGATGATTTGCCGGCACTAAGGATCAGAGTCCATAAGCCTTCAGCACAAAAACCTTTTCTTCCTGGACAGGTTGCCTGTCGGGACCAATTCGCCGAGACAACCTTGAATCGCTCTCAAGAGATCGAGATTGCGCTCTAGAAGGCATCTCATAAGCTAGAAGCCATTAGCCGTTTCATAAATGCCGAGCGCTGTAGCCACGGCGCTGTGCGCCGTTTCCCGTACACCTTGTGTGTGGGCCCGGGTCGTGACGCCCCACAGGGGCGTGGCTACAACATTTATGAGATGCCTTATCGAGATTTTCTACTACGATCAACCTGTTATAGTGAACGATGCCCCTAATATCTCCGGCGTGAACATAGCCTGGCGTTTTAACGCTGGGCTGCGTGTGTGTGCTGGTTCCAATTGATAATGAGTAAGACATTAGCTCTAGCACAGTTGGGCTGCGGTTACTGGGGACCGAACCTTCTCCGGAATTTCTCAGCATTGCCAGACTGCTCCGTAAAATATGTCGTGGACAAGAGCCAGGACCGGCGCGCCTTTGTCGAGAGAAATTTCCCACGTACGCGCGCGGTTCAATCATCTGATGGTGTTTTAGAGGATCCTGAAATCGATGCAGTAATCATTGCAACGCCGGCTGAAACTCACTTCAGCCTGGCAAAACAGGCTCTGCATGCTGGCAAGCACGTCTTTGTTGAGAAGCCGTTGGCCACAAGGGCCAGCGAGGTGGATGAACTAGCTAAGTCTGCTGCTGGGCTAAACCTCGTTGTCATGGCTGGACATACTTTCATCTACAACGCTGCGGTCCGATATGTAAAACAGCTTATCGACGCGGGTGAGTTGGGAGAAATCCGCTACATCTATAGCCAACGCCTCAACCTCGGCCGCATCCGCGCCGATATCGATGCTCTATGGAACTTCGCGCCCCACGACATCAGCATCATCCAATACTGGCTTGGCGATCCGGAGCCGATTTCAGTTTCCAGGCAAGGCATGGCCTATATGCAGGAAGGAATCGACGATGTCGTGTTTCTTAACCTTGAGTATCCTCGAAAGATCATTGCGAATATCCATGTCAGTTGGCTTGACCCGCAGAAAGTTCGCAAAATGATCATCGTCGGTTCGCGTAAGATGGTGATTTATGATGATGTTGCCGAGAACAAGATCGCCATCTACGACAAAGGCATCGATCGCAAAGCAGTCCTTGGTGAAAATATGGATTTCGATCATCCCCAGCGATTGCAATTTAACTATCGCAGTGGAGATATCCTGTACCCGGAAGTGAAATTCACTGAGCCCCTTCGAGTAGAAGCTGAGCACTTTCGCGACTGCATTCTCAATTCGGAGCCACCTGTCACTGGTCTCAGCCACGCGCGAGCTGTCGTCTCGATCCTTGAGCGTGCTCGTCCCTTTACTTTAAACGGTCAGCAAACAGAGCGCATTGCCTAACGGTCACCTCCTGTAGCCACGGCCCTGCGGGCCGTCTTGCGCATGCCATCCCAAATCTGCTGTCCCGAACCGCCCACAGGGCAGTGGCTACAGGAGGAACGCAGATCGCCGGCGTTAAAAAGGCTTCCGCTATTTGTGAGGCTGGCTTGTAGGAGCGTCATACCAACACGACGTTTACGAGATGGATTCTAAAGCACTCATGGGCACGCCCGAGCTGCGGACGATTGGGATTGTCGATGTTAGGTTCGGCGATAACGTCACGGTCGTGCAGCCGGTTAATCTCTATGGATGCACAATTGGTGACGACAGCTTTGTTGGTCCGTTCGTAGAGGTACAAAAGGGGGCCAACATAGGTAAGCGGTGCCGTATTCAGTCACACGCCTTTATCTGTGATCTGGTCAGCATCGGGGACGATTGCTTTATTTCTCACGGCGCGATGTTTATCAACGATCCGTTTGTCAGCGGAGGTCCTGCCGGCAAACCCGATCTCTGGCGGCCAACCAAAATCGGGAACAGCGTAAGCATCGGTACGAATGCTACCATCATGCCGGTTTCGATTTGCGATCAAGTAGTGATCGGCGCCGGTGCGGTGGTGACCAAGGATATCACTGAACCCGGCTTTTACGTCGGCAATCCAGCGCGCCTGCTCCGCCGCTTATCGCACTAGTAACGCGTGCGCGTCGCAGATGTCAGAGGTCAGCGATCAGAGGTCAGATAACAGAGGTCAGGAGTCAGATGTCAGCGGTCAGAGGGTGATTTCGGAATGAAAGAAGACGGATCCTGGATCATACTTCCGAGCATCGCACCGACTTCATGACATTTCTCGGTGAAGAATGCATGATCGCGTTTCGGCAAATACCCGCAGTCATACGCGAAATCGAGCCAGGTTTCAGTTTCACCATTCTCGCCGTCTGAATCTGTTAATTTGCTAACGAAGTGAGCCTCATATCGGCGTTTGGCCCAGGCTTCCCGTAAGTTCGAACACACCGATCTGGACGAACGGCGCAATTGATCCGTCAAAGAATATCGCTCCTCCGGCTCGAAATGTTTACTCACATGGAATATCTCCATCGCCAGTTCGTAGGCTCTTTTGTAAACTGTCAAATCCTTGGCTGATTTTATTTGCATGGTGATCCTCAAATACTCGTTAGAGCCGGATGTCAACGCTGCAATGCGTTTGTCCGCCTTGATTTGTAATCTCGGACCACTGGCTTCTGATCTCTGACTTCCGACCTCTGATCTCTGATCTCTGACCTCTGACCTCTGATCTCTACCCATGAAAGTTCCCTTTGTCGATTTGCACGCTCAGTACGTGTGTATTAAAGCGGAAATTGACGCCGCGATTGAGGAAGTCATAGTGAAGTCTGCCTTTATTCGTGGCCCACACGTCGATAGGTTTGAGAAAAACTGGGCTGAAACTCTCGGAGTAAAGCACTGCGTCTCCTGCGCAAACGGCACGGACGCCCTTTACATTGCCATGCGCGGTTTAGGCGTAAAACCGGGGGACGAAATAATCACGTCGGCGCATTCCTGGATCGCAACCTCCGAAACGATTACGCAAGCTGGCGGCCGTGTAGTCTTCTGTGATACCGATCGTGATACTTTCACAATCGATCCAGCACGGATCGAAGCGAATATTACTTCTGCCACGGTTGGTATTATTCCGGTCCATCTGTATGGCCAGCCCGCCGACATGGGTGCGATTATGGCGATCGCCAAAAGGCATAATCTATGGGTGATTGAGGATTGTGCTCAAGCACACCTGGCCAGGTACAACGGGCAGCTGGTCGGGACGCTCGGCGATGTGGCTACGTTCTCTTTCTATCCTGGGAAGAACTTAGGCGCCTATGGTGATGCCGGATGCATTGTAACCAATGACGATCGTCTGGCCGATTGGATGGCCACTTTCGCGCGGCATGGTGGAAAGGGAGAACACGTCATGGAAGGGATCAACAGTCGAATGGATGGGTTGCAAGCGGCCATCCTCAACGCGAAGCTGCCTCATCTACCTGCCTGGACCGACGCGCGGCGCAGTGTCGCGGCGCAATATGATGAGCTGCTCGAAGGCATCGGCGACGTTGTGACGCCCACGGTCGCGCCCCACTGCGAGCATGTCTATCATTTGTACGTTATCCGGACGGAAAAGCGGGATGCTTTGAAGAAGCATCTTGCGAGCGCCGGCGTAGCAACGGTGATCAATTATCCAAAGGCGCTTCCATTTTATCCAGCCTATGCATACCTGGGCCATACCCAGAAAGATTTCCCAAACGCCTACGCCAATCAGTCACAAATTCTATCATTACCGATCTACCCCGAGATGACCGAAGAAATGACGAGCTATATCGCCGATTCGATCGCGAGCTTTATGGACGTTGCGCCTGATCGCGTAGCGGCTGTTCTTCCTCCCGTTGTAACCTTGTAACGTTTTTAACGATTTAACGATTTAACGGACGTCAGTCATCAGTCTTCCGACTTCTCTCCTCGATGCTCATCATCAATGCTGACGACTGGGGGCGCTCCGCGGCCGAGACCGATGCGGCACTCAGATGTTACAGGGCGAACAGGATTACGTCCGTAAGCGCGATGGTTTTCATGGCCGATTCGGAGCGGGGAGCGGAGCTGGCCAGAGACAATCAATTAGATGTGGGACTGCATCTCAACTTTGCGGAAGGATTCACCGCTACCAAGTACCCAGGAATGCTCGGAGAATGCCAGGGCAGGCTAGTCCGCTTTCTGATGCGAAATAGGTATTCGCAGCTCTTATATAACCCTCTTCTCCGAAAAGCGTTTGCTTATTCATGCCAGGCGCAGTCAGCGGAGTTCGTGCGTTTGTTCGGAAAGGCGCCGTCCCATATTGACGGGCATCATCACATGCATCTTTGTGCCAATCTTCTTCTAAGCAATATGATTCCAGCCGGCATGAGAATGCGCCGGAACTTTTCTTTCTGGCCGGGCGAAAAGAGTTTCTTGAACAGAGCCTATCGTGGACTGGTCGATCGCCGGCTCAGCCGTCGATATCGCCTCACGCATTATTTTTTTGACCTGACTCAATGTATCGAGCAGAAGAAATTAGATCGAGTGGTGGCACTGGCGAAGTCCAACAATGTTGAACTCATGACACATCCAGTCGTTCAACTCGAAGCCGACTATCTGTTGAGCGACGACTTCCGCGTAATGGTGGAGCGCCTTAATGTCGGCGGTTACGCCCTGGTTTGATCTTTGTCATCCGTCCGTCTGTTCACTTCTTCAATTGGATGTTGGACGTTAAGCGCTGGGCCTTTTCTGCTTGTCTTTCGCTCCTTTCAGTCTTTCGTCACCTATCCTCGGGCCTCCGACCTCTGATCTCTCACCTCTGGCATCTGTAGATAAGTGACTCGAATCCAAATGCCTCTTGCGCTCTTCGGCACGCAAATCCTGCCTCCGCCGGTGGCGCTCTTTCTTACGATTGCCTTTGTCGTTTTCCTTCTTCGGCGGGACTTTCGGGAACGGCCTAATGTAACCAGCACGCTTTGGCTCCCTATCGTATGGATGTTGCTAATCGGGTCGCGATCAGTTGTCCAATGGCTTCACACGCTCGGCATTATCAATCTTGGTGCGGCGGAAGAGGGGAATATGCTGGACGCTGTGATCTACTTCAGCTTAATCCTCGCCGGCATTAGTGTTCTCAATCAAAGGCGGGTCAGCCTTGATGTGGTCTTTCGTAACAACGGGTGGATCATCGCGTTTCTTCTCTACTGTTTTATAGCCATCATCTGGTCCGACTATCCGTTTGTGGCTTTCAAGCGATGGATCAAAGTCCTTGGCCATCCCATTATGGTTCTCATTCTCTTCACTGAGCCGGACCCCGAGGAAGCGATAGCAACACTGATGAAGCGGAGCGCATTCGTCCTAATTCCGTTTTCCATCTGCTGCCTTAAATATTATGAACGCATAGGCCGCGGTTATGACGAGTGGGGCAATGTGGTTAACACCGGCGTCAGCCAAAGTAAGAGTTCGCTCGGGTGTGGATGTCTTGTTTTTGGCCTTTTCTTTCTCTGGCAATTCCTGAAAACCTGGCGCAGCCCGCGCAGCATCTCCAGGCGCAACGAGCTTCGCTTACTCGGGGGGTTGCTGGTCATGATTGGATACCTTCTTCGGAAATCGCACGATGCAACTGCCACATTATGCCTGCTAATCGCCATCGCAGTGATGTTAGGGCTGGGCCGCCGGTGGGTGAATAAGAAATTGATCGGCACCTACGTGATACTAGCCATAATTGCTCTGGTGGCCGCGCAACTGACATTCGGCATTTTCGAGCGGGTAGTGGATTTGACCGGTCATAATACCACGATAGCTGGAAGAATTGCGCTCTGGCGTGACCTGTTGGCCATGCACACGAATCCAATCTTTGGTGTAGGTTTTGAAAGTTTCTGGTTGGGCGACCGAATGACAGCACTCTGGGAGACGCGCTGGTGGCATCCCAACGAGGCCCACAATGGCTACCTTGAAATGTACCTTGATTTAGGGGTGGCGGGACTATTGATGCTCGCCGGGCTAATCGTTGCAACATTTCGCAAAATACGCCTTGAGCTGTTCAGAAATCCTGATTGGGGCCGCTTCCGATTAGCGTTCCTCGCCGCGATGATATTTTACAACTTGACCGAGGCAACTTTTAAAGGACTGAGTCTGACCTGGTTCGTTTTTTTCATCATAGCTATGGAGTATCCGGTGGCTGAATATGAGCCGGTGCCACAATTCTCCGAGGCAGGTACGCTGGAAGAGGAGTCGGAATTGACCTACTTGCCAAGATGAGATATTGGGGTCCGAGCGCCCGGCTGCGAAATCAATCCGAACAGTATCGATTTTCACATCCGGAAATAGTGCCAATGGTCCGCGGGCTGCTGCACGTCATCACTCTTACGGGAGCGTTCTTGATTCCCCCCAGCCAGATGGAGGCGGCCACCATTAATGCGAAGAGCGTCTCGATCGGAGACATTAGTTCTGCGATCGGGGCGGCTCGAGACGGCGACACTGTATTGGTTCCCGCGGGAACCGCTAGCTGGACGTCCACTCTTACGATCCGGAGAGGGATAACGCTCCAAGGCGTAGGAAACGATAAAACAGTAATTCTCGACGATGTCCCTCGGCAAGAACGCGGTCAATTCAACGCGAAACGGCGGACAGCACCGCCGGGGCAGAAGCCGTCAGAACAGGTGGGAGGCGGCTCACCTGGGCAATCAGCGCCTCCGGCTCAGCGAACAAGGCGAAGAGTTGGATCGACTCAGGGCCTCATGATAATTGAGGTTACACCCAATCGGTCGTTTCGCCTGACTGGATTCACTTTTCGGTATGGTTCGGTTACAGTCCAGGCCGACAAGCCGCTTCTTCGCATTAGAGGAACGTCTCCTTCGGTCCGAGTAGACGATTGCCATTTTGACCAACTCTACGGTGGCGGAATGATCTTCTATGGGTGGATATATGGTGTCGTCGATCACTGCCGTTGGGATGAGCGCACACAAATAGGGAGTAATCCAGCTATTATTGTTAATAATGGCGCAACGTGGGGAGGCGGAGCGAACAATTTCGGCGACGGCTCCTGGGCGGCGCCGACCGACTTTGGTAGTGAAAGGTTCCTCTTTATCGAGGACAACATCTTCCATAACCCAGGCAGGGTGCAGACCATTGGGGGAATAGATTGTCAGGACGGCGGGAGGTATGTTAGCCGGCACAACCAATTTTTTAATTGCACAATGATAACCGGCCACGGGACGGAAAGCGGCGGAAGGCACCGGGGCCAAAGAGCAATCGAATTTTATGATAATAAGGAGACGGTGACAGTCAATCAGACCATCGGCATTACCAGAAGCGGCCTGACCATTTATCATGGCAATACATGGACTGGTCCAATCAAGAGTCCGCATATTCCCCTGGTTGTTTTTCGTGAACTTTGGCCCTACCCCATATTTGGTGGAGCAAGCGGCACTAGTCCATGGGACGTGAACGATACCGAAGGAAACGGAACAAACGTTCCCGGCCATCGCGCCTATCTTTATGCCAGCGGTAAACATACGGGGGCTAACGCCTCTAGCGGAACCTTGGTCTCGAGCGGAGCCGCATGGAGGCCCGATCAATGGGTCGGCTACATGCTCACAAACACGACTCAAACTGGGCTGCGGTGGATGCACCATTGTTCCCGGATATTGTCGAACACGAGCGACACGATAGTTTACGAAACGCTGACTCCCGACAATCAACCGAAGACATTTAACACCGGGGACGGATTCGCCATTTACAGAGTGCTGGTCGCCCTTGATCAGCCCGGAAGAGGCAAGGGCGATCTGCTTGCCGGTAATCCGCCCGTTAACACGGTCACCGGCGGAAGCAACTGGCCGCACCAGGCACTCGAACCGATTTATGCATGGAACAACACGGTCAACGGGTCGCAGGTTAATGTGCGCAGCGGATATCCGACACTTAAAGAGAATCGCGATTACTATAATCAGACCGCTTCATTTGACGGAACGGTTGGTGTCGGGGTCGGCACACTGGCGGATCGACCAAAAACTTGCACGCCCGGAAGGGATATCGCTACCGGAGGCACCGCGCCCGGGGTTGCATACTGGGCAAGCGATGCAAACACACTTTACGTTTGCACGGCACCGGATACCTGGTCGGTTTATTACAAACCGTACACCTACCCACATCCCTTGGTGAGCGGATCGCCCGCACGTCGCTCGAGCAAAGGAACCGAGAATTAATTGGAGAATAATGAGCCAGATTAAACGGGCGAAACTCTTCGGCTGGCACGGCGGGTGCTATGAAATATATAGTAATTATCGCAGCGCATGCACCCGTCACGAACTGGAGTTGTTCTACCTGCCCGCCCATTCTCGAAGCCATTCGGCGTTGTTGCCGGCGCGGTCCTTACTATTGTTGCGCACACGAACGGTGCCACCATCAATGCCCCCAGCTCGGCTCTCGTCGACGTCGCGTCAGCCATCGCTCAAGCATCGGATGGCGACACCGTTGTTGTCCCCGCCGGAACTGCAGATTGGACTTCGGTTCTGACGATAACGAAAGGTATCACTTTGCTCGGTGCCACAACGGTCACAAACGCCGGGACTCAAAATCCGACCGTGAACGATTTAACGATCATTAAGGACGACAGCCCTCTGAACACAACCCAGTCCGGTCTTATCCAGGCGAGGCTGAACCCCAGCCAGTCGTTCCGTTTAAGCGGCTTTACCTTTACCCACGGCTCGCGCACTACCGCAAACGACGTCGGAGTGGTTCACTTGACAAGTGGCACCGCTAGCTCGCCGATCTTTAGTATGAGGGTTGATCACTGCCACTTTGATCATATCGATGGGAGGAACATTCAGACGGACGGATGGGTTTACGGCGTAGGCGACCACAACTACCTCGTAGCACAGGGAAACGGTCAGACTTTTTACATCAACTGCGCTAACTACAGTGGAAAGCTGCTAGGACATGGAGCCTGGGCGGACTTCCCGTGGTTCGGGACAAACAAATTTTTCTTCATAGAGGACAATACCATCGTTGGCAACGGTCAATATTCTACCAGCGGAGCAATAGACGGGGAATATGGAGCACGATATGTAGTGCGGCATAACGATTTCACCAACGCTAAATATGGATGGCATGGGACCGAGGGAGACAATCGTGGCACTCGTGCGGTCGAAGCTTACAATAATTCTTCGCACTGGACGACGGTTACGCCGTCTACAATGAACCGTTCTGGCACATCGCTGCAGCACGACAACACATGGGGTGGAACATCCAGCACCGACAACTCGATCACTCATATTATGATTTACCGAGAAATGGGAGCTGTGTCCACCACGTCAACCTATAGTTCGTCCGACGGCACAAGCGCTTGGGACGTTAATGACACTGAGGGAAACGGAACCTCCGTACAAGGCCACAGTCCATTCTTGTTCGACAGTGGGACGTCTACCTCTACTGCGCTTGTGGGTAACAACGGCACGTTCACCGATTCATCAAAGCACTGGACTCCAAATCAGTGGGTGGGCTACAGCGTTAAGCAGACCAATCCCTCAGCAGCGTCGTACAATAAAGCTTCTTACATTATTTCAAACACGGCAGACACTATCACCTATTACGTGTATACGTCGGGAGATCGAGGACCAACACTCCTGTTTAACTCCGGGGACAGTTACGCGATTCACAGGGTGCTGACAGCCATTGACCAAGGTGGCCGCGGCAAAGGAGACCTAATCAGCGGCAGCGGCAGTAGTGCGGTAAACACTGTCACCGGCGTTCCGGGCTGGCCGCATCAGGCGCTGGAACCTGCTTTCTCCTGGAACAACGTTTTTACTCCAACCAATACAGCCTGGAGATTCCTCTCGCCAATGCCGACAGAGATCGAGGGCAGGGATTATTACAATTTAGGCGCTGGATTTGCGGCCAACAGCACGCCGTCGCAGGTGTCCAGCACCTATATTGCGTCATTGAATGGCGTTGCTTACACCGGCACTTACATCTACCCGCACCCCTTGGTGAGTAACGTGCCTGCCCCGCCTACGAACCTTAGGGTGGCCGGACCGTAGGTCCTTCGAGCCTCGATTTTTTCAGCGCATCACTGAGGACGGGTGTGCATTGGACATTCAGCTGCGCTGTCCGAATCCGGTTTGCTAGGAGAAAAGCTCGGGGAAACTGCAGGACTTTGAGATGAATTCGAAGCCTATCGCTTCACCGGATGACCACATTCTGGTGACTGGATCGAATGGTTTCATTGGCGTCAAGGTCGTCAAAACCCTTCTCGAATACGGCTTTTCTAAACTTCGTTGTTTTGTTCGGCCTTCAAGCCAGCTTGATGGCCTAAACAAGGTGCTGAACGAATTCGCCGCTGGCAACAAGGTTGAGTTAATTACAGGCGATCTCCTCTCGCGTGAAGACTGCGGGAAGGCAGCTGAAAACGTCTCAGTTATCTACCACTTGGCGGCCGGGTTCGATAAGTCCTTTGCTGGCGCATTCATGAATTCGGCGCTGGCCACTCGTAATCTCCTCGATGCATTTCTACAGTTTGGGCGGCCGCAGCGGTTTGTGAACGTCAGTTCCTTTGCTGTTTATTCGAACTTGACCTTGAAACGCGGCGCTCTGCTCGATGAGACCTGCCTATTGGAGGACGCACCTCAGGAGCGGTTTGATGCTTACGGCTTTGGCAAACTTAAACAAGAGGAACTGGTCAAAGAGTATGGCAGACGCCACGATCTACCATTTGTCATTTTGAGGCCAGGTTATGTATTTGGGCCAGGGAAAGCAGAACTGAGCGGCCGCGTCGGGATTAACACGTTTGGATTCTTTGTACAGGTAAGCGGATCAAATTCGTTGCCACTGACGTTCGTCGATAACTGTGCCGACGCCATCGTGCTCGCCGGCCTCAAGCCGGGCGTGGACGGTGAAATTTTCAACATCGTAGATGACGAACTACTCACTAACGATGAATTCCTGAAGAGGTTTAAAAGAGCGAAGCCTTTTCGTTCAGTTCGCATTCCCTATTCGCTGGCTTATGCCATGTGCTTCCTCTGGGAGAGATACGCGAAATGGTCCAAGAACCAGCTTCCCCCAGCGTTCAACCGCCGCCGCTGCGCCGCCGAATGGAAAGGAAATCGGTACTCCAACAAAAAGCTGAAGGATCGGTTAGGCTGGAAGCCGAGAGTTCCGCTCGACAAGGCGATGGAAGCGTTCCTTGGCCAATTTCAATCTAACCGCGGATGACGCGAATGAGAGAGAGATCAGAGATCAGATGTCAGAAGTCAGAGGTCAGATCGCGGAGATCACAATCCAGAAGCAGAGTTAACAGATAGCTATGCAGATCAAATCAGCAAAGGATCTAACAGTATATCAGAAGGCGTACGCGCTTGCGGATGGAAACTTTCGAGGCGAGTAGAAGATTTCCGGCGGAAGAGAAGTATTCCCTTACCGATCAAATTCGGCGTTCGTCGAGGTCTGTTTGTACGAATATTCGAGAGGCTTGGGCGAAACGGAGATATGAAGCGCACTTTGTGAGTAAGCTGACAGATGCAGATGGCCTCCGGCTCGTAGCCTACGCCTCGGAGAGCGAAAATGGAGAAACTGAAACCTGGCTCGCTTTCGCCTCCGATTGCCAGTATTTGTCAAAATCTGATCACACGATATTAACCGAAAAGTGCCGTGAGGTTGGAGCGATGCTAGGGACCATGATCAACGCGCCGACGTCTTTCATTTTGAAATCGTCTGACCTCTGATCTCTGATCTCTGAAGACAATGCTTCGCATTGCAATAGTCGGCTGCGGCAAGGTTGCCGATCAGCATGTAGGCGCGATTCATCGCATTCCTGATTGTGAGATTGTATCCCTATGCGATCGGGAACTGCTCATGGCTCGGCAGCTTGGCGAACGCTTCGGCGTTAGCAAATGCTTCTCCGATTTGGGAGAAATGCTGGAAACGACTAAGCCGGACGTCATTCACATCACAACTCCGCCAAAAAGCCATTATTCACTTGCCAGACAATGCCTCGAGGTCGGAACCCATGTTTACCTGGAAAAACCGTTCACGACTACGGCCGATCAGGCGGAATCATTGGTGCAATTGGCCGAAGATCGTGGTTTAAAGATTACCGTCGGACACAATTATCAGTTTACGCTTGAGATGATGGAAATGCGTCGGCTGGTATCAGCAGGCTATCTTGGCGGAAGACCGATTCACCTGGAAAGCTACTGGTCGTACGACCTGGGAGATTCAAGCTACGCCGGGGCTTTCCTCGGCAGCCGCGCTCATTGGTTACGTGAGTTACCTGGACGATTGTTTCACAACATTATCAGCCATGGAATCGCCAAGCTGGCTGAATTCCTTGATGACGATGTTCCGTTGATCGTGGCCACGTCACATCGAAGTCCACAGCTCGGCGACGGTGGCGCCTCCGATTTAATGGATGAATTGAGAGTGCTCCTCCAGGACAAGCATGGGACTACAGCACTATTTTGCTTTTCCACTCAGTTCAAGCCGGGGCTGAACCGGCTGCGAATTTACGGCCCACGTAACTCACTAATGGCAGACATTCTGACTGGTACTCTGGTCAGGAGCCCAGGAGCGTCGTACAAGAGCTATCTCACCTATTTTGTCCCGCCGTTGAAGTATGCTCGCGAATATTTTCGAAATGCTCGAGTCAATGTAATCAACTTTCTGCGCCAGCGCCTGTACCAGGACTTTGGGATGAAGGAACTAATTGAACGTTTTTACAACAGTATCCGTACAGGAGGCGCGCCGCCGATCCCTTATAGGGAGATTACGCTGACCGCCCGTATTATGGATGAAATCTTCGCCCAAATTTACCCGGCCCGTGGGCGAACGAGCGTAAGCGAACAGATCAAGGAACAAACCGCGGATTACGCGGATGTCGCGGATAACAGAAGATAGATCTCAGAGAAAAAGCTGAAAGCTGAGATGCTGAAACGCTGAAAATGCGGCATGAGTCGATTGTCAGATGATCTGCGGGAAAGAACAAAACGGTTCGCATCCGCGGTCATTCGATTGTACATAGCGCTTCCCAAACGGCGCAAAGAAGTCGAAATTCTGGGCAATCAACTCCTCCGGTCTGGAACTTCTGTCGCGGCGCATGCCCGCGAAGCATCGCGGGCGCGTTCAGACCTGGAGTTTTGTTCGAAACTGGATGGATTGCTGCAGGAAGCAGATGAATCTCAGCTCTGGCTTGAATTGTTGCGCGACGATTGTGCGATTCGCGATGGACAGTTGACCTATTTGCATGCGGAAACCGAAGAGCTGCTCGCGATTTTTACGACGATCGTGGCAAAGATCAGGCGCGAGTAGCGAGAATGCAGTGCGCCCTATTTCAGCTTTTCAGCGTGTCAGCTTTTCAAAGTTTCTAGTCGCCTCGCCATGAAATACGTTCTCATTACTCCCGCGCATAACGAGGAGAGGTTTATCAGGAAAACCCTCGATTCAATGGTGGCGCAGACGCTCCTACCCGAACGGTGGGTCATTGTGGACGATGGCTCGACCGATCGGACAGGGGAGATCGTCGAGGGTTACGCGAGCCGCTATCCGTGGATCGAGCTGGTGAGACGGCCGGAGAGAATCGACCGAAGCTTTGCTGGAAAGGTGTACGCGTTTAAGACCGGATTTGAGCGAATCGCGTCGCTTTCGTTTGAGATAGTTGGAAATCTGGATGGGGATTTGTCGTTCGATCCGGATTATCTGGCGTTTTTGATTGAGAAGTTTGGGGAGGATCCGGCGCTTGGTGTCGCGGGAACTCCCTTCACTGAGGATGGTGAGTATGACTCGGCCCGTGATAGTTTCGAGGGAGAAAATCATGTGGCGGGGGGATGTCAGCTTTTCCGGAGACAATGTTTCGAGCAAGTCGGCGGTTATATCCCAAATCGAGCTGGAGGCATAGACTGGATCGCAGTGACGACGGCGCGGATGCGGGGATGGAGGACGAGGTCCTTTCCTGGCAAGCGGTTTCATCACTATCGGAGTTTGGGCACGGCGGGAAGGAGCGGTATGGCCGCAAGCTTTTCTTACGGAGAGAAGGATTACTATTTGGGTGGGTCACCGGTCTGGCAGCTCTTTCGTGTCAGTTATCGGATGACAAAACGGCCCGTTGTCATTCAAGGCCTGGCTCTGTTGGCCGGCTATTGCTGGGCGGCGCTACGACGAGCCGAACGACCTGTCACTCCCGAATTGATGAGATTCCATCGGCGAGAACAGATGAAAAAGCTAAAAACAATTTTTCGCACCTTATTGAAGCGGCAAAAGGTCGACGGGTTTTATTTGACAACGGACCATATTAGCAAGAGTTCTTAACACGATCCAAAAAAGGGCGATGCGGGTCTCCTTCTTAGGAGATTCGGTTGGGAATAACATCGATGGCAGCAGCCGACACATTTTTCCGTGAGTACACGTCGTCAGACGCGATCTCAAAGTACTCGCGGGCCACAGCGGGTTTCGGGATCAGCTATCTGCTCGATCATGATTATAAGGCGATCTATCTAAAGGCGCTCGACTTGCTACCCTCTGACGTCAGACAGCGCGGCATTCGCGTCCTGGAATTCGGGTGTGGCGCAGGAATGAATCTCCTCCATCTCGTTGCTGTATTGAATCGAGAAGGTGTTAAGGTTTTGCAAGCTGTCGGCACGGATTTTTCGCCTGTGCTCATCGACGCGGCCAAGCGGGAGGCAAAAGATTATCTTCCAGAGATCAACGGGCAGCGAATCGAATTCTACGTCGCCAGGAATGAAACCTTGATGGAGGACTTGTCGTCCGTTCTCGGAAAGAGGAGAGCAGAGCTGGAAGAGTCCTTTGACTTTATTCTGGGTATAAACACGATCCGTTACTGTCATCGGGAAAGAAAGGAAATGGATTGTGCACAAGCCATCTTCGATTTGCTTGCGCCGCAGGGCGTATGTGTGGTGATTGATATGAACGATCGGTTTCCGCTTTTTCGAAGTGCATTGAAAGATCGACTGAGCGGGGAGGAGCGGAGCAAACAGGAGTACTACCTTCCCTCCTTACAGGAGTACGCTCGTCCGTTTGCGGAGACAGGTTTCGAGGTGCTGCGGAAGGAGCACTTCTGCTGGATACCTCACTCCAGCGGGCCATTCATGTGTCAAATCCTCCGCCTTCTCACACCGGTGCTGGACACGCTCGCGGGATCTCGCGCCATGCGCTCGCTGGTACTGGCGAGAAAGCCTGCCAGCCAGGGTGCGTCAGTCGCTCGCGCATCCAGGTAATCCCAACTTCATCATGCACCAAGCAGTATTATTGACCGCTCCTGGCGCATCATCACAGGGCAGCAATCTAGCCAAATTGCTCGATTTCTTTGGCGTGCCGTGGCAGAATTCGACGGCAAAGGAGTTTTTCGCTCAGATTCATGAAGGTGATGAAAATTCGATCAAGTTCAGGCTGCTTTCCTCGGCCGGCGCCTTCCTGGAAGTGATCGACCGTTTAAAGGGCAATCCTGAAGATGTTCGCCTATGGTCCAGGCGCGTTCATTCGGCATTCGTTTACGCAGGAGATAGTCCTGAAATTCTGCAAAAGCTGGCACGGAGGCTGACCGGAGATGATGCGACTGTGGTTCGCGAAATGAATTCTACCGCGGGAGATCTTCGCGTAACGGATCAGTGGAATGGTTTTTGCGCGGTGATGGCCGGCGTGCGGGTGGCCGCTTCTGCTGCAGATGTTCAGCCCAGTCTCATTTTGAACGGGTCGAACCGCAGCGGGAGAAACATCATTGCGGCCGATGGCGGCGCCACTTTCCTAACGCTCGGATACGAGAATGTAGCTGTGTTCCTTTCGAGTTCGGAGAGCGTCATCGACATAGACTCTGAACTGACATCAGAGAATTTTGACATTCGGAAGAACTTTCTCACTGCAGTCCCTATTGTCCTGTATATCAGATGGGCTTTTGCGGACGCCTGTTGGAATTCGCCGGAAGCAAATGCGTGTCTGGTTATCGACGATCCCTTGCTCAAACCGGATTATGGCTGCGTTAATTTCAAAGAACTGCTGGCGTTGATGGAGCGCCATCACTTTGCGACGAATATTGCGTTCATCCCATGGAATTGGCGCAGGAGTAATCCGGATGTAGTGCGGTTGTTTACGCAGAGGCCTGAGCACTATTCGATCTCGATACACGGCTCTGACCATGTCGCGGCAGAATTTGGCAGCCGTGACCGGGAACAGCTTTATTGGAAGATCAAACGGGCAGTTGACCGCATGTCCGATCACGAAACAAGCACCGGAATTTCCCACGAGAAGGTCATGGTGTTTCCGCAGGGAATTTTTTCAGAAGCCGCAATGGATGTGCTTAAGCGTTCCAACTTCACCGCGGCCGTCAACACGGATGTATTGAGCGTCGATCCCCACCCACCGGCGATCAGGATTTCCGATGTTTGGGATGTCGCTCTGATGCGTTACGGCAGTTTTCCCATCTTTACGCGGCGCTATCCAGAGCAGGAAATCGCCAACTTTGCTTTCGATATTCTGCTCGGCAAACCCTGTATCATCGGCTGCCACCATGATTTTTGTCGCGACCGCTACAAACATCTGCTGGAGCTCGTGAATGGCCTCAATAGACTGGTACGACCGCTGTCATGGCGCAGTCTGGGCGAAGTGGTGAAACGCAGTTTTCGCCAGCGAGAATTCTCGGCCGGCGCGATGGAAATCGAAATGTACGGCACTGAGCTGCAACTTGAAAATTATTCTGGTCAACGGCAACGGTATCTGATTCAACGGCGCGAGCCGGAACCGTCGGATATCAGGGACGTTCGTGCTGACTCCAGCCAGCTTACCTGGAGCTTTGCTGATGGATGGGTGCGGTTTGAATTAGAACTAGAAGGTGACCAGGAAGCAACCATCAGGATTCAATTCCGCGATATGATTGCCGGTAGCGATGGTAAAGAGAATTTCAGCTACCGGGTCAAGACGCGGTTACGGCGGTACCTTTCGGAAGTGCGCGACAACTATATTGTGACCACGAAGTTGCGGTTCGCAGACTTCGTGTCCCGTTAACTCGTTAAAAAACGTTACAACGTTAAAGCGTCGACTTCTGACTTCTGACCTCTGACCTCTGCCATCTAATCAGAATGCACAGTCCAGCCAACATATACAGACCGGACGAGGTATCTCGCGTCTTGGCCAATTTCGCAAAGTGGCTGGATAGCTACGGTGAGACTTCGCACGATCACCAGAGCTTTTTCGCCGGTCCGGTGGGCAGACAGGCAAAATCGCTTTACTATCGAAACCGGATCGTCGGCACCGCCGCTGTCGCCCCGATGATTTTTTGCGAGGCCTTTCTGCCGTCGGCGCGCCGGCTTTTCCATCATCCGACCCGATTCCCGATCGCAGACGCTCATTACGCAATGGGTTTTGCGATGTTGTACGAAGCGACCGGGAATACGGCTTATCTTGAAAGAGCGATTCACTTTCTGGGCGAGCTCAAAGCCTCTCGTTGCCCCAATTTCAAAGAATACTGCTGGGGCTACCCCTTTAACTGGGTCACCCGTAACGGAGTTATCAAGAAACAGACGCCTTTAATCACAACAACCCCTTACTGCTACGAAGCCTTTCTTCAGGTCTGCGAAATCTTCGAACGTGCTTCCGACCTCCGACCTCCGACTTCTGTCCTCAGCCCTCTGGAGCCGCACAAAGAATGGCGGCGAATCCTGGAATCGATTGCGCGGCATGCGTGCAACGACATAAGAGATTTTAAAACGTCCGAGACTGCCAGTTCCTGTTCCTACACGCCATTCGACCAGAGTGGTGGGGTAGTCAACGCCGCGGCTTATCGCGCTTTTCTGCTTACCAGTGCGTCTCGCGTCTTCTCGAACGAGAATTACTGGAAGACAGCCGAGCGAAACCTAAACTTCGTTCTGGAAGCGCAGAAACCTGATGGATCATGGCCTTACGCCGTGGACACGGTGCGTGATTTTGTCGATCATTATCATACATGTTTTGTGATGAAGGCTCTCGCCAAGATTCACCGACTGACCGGAGACAAGACGGTCGCAGCCGCGTTGAAGAAAGGCGTCGGCTATTATCTGAAAAATCTCTTTGACGAGCGGGAATTCCCAAAGCCTTTCGCGAAAGCACCGCGGCTCACCGTTTACAAGCGTGAACTCTACGATTTCGCGGAGTGCATCAATCTGTGTCTGTTGCTCCGCGACTGTTTTCCCGAGCTGGAAAACGCTCTGCAACGAGTCATTAGAAGAATCCTGGAAGTTTGGATAAAGCCGGACGGTTCGTTCCGTTCCCGTCGGCTGCACTTCGGGTGGGACAATGTCCCCATGCACCGCTGGGGCCAGTCGCAAATGTTTCGAAGCCTCGCATTTTATCTATTTGAAGCCAGAAAATCTGAAAAGCTGAAAACTGAAACCCTGAAACAAAGGCAAAACGTTGAAACCGTGACGCGCTGAAACCGTGAAAAACTAAAATGCGATTATCAGAGGATCTAAGGGAAAGAACAAAGCGGTTCGCATCCGGGATTATTCAATCGTACGTAGCGCTTCCCAAACGGCGCAAAGAAGTCGAAATTTTGAGCAATCAACTCCTCCGGTCTGGAACTTCTGTTGCGGCGCATGCCCGCGAAGCATCGCGGGCGCGTTCAGACATGGAGTTTTGTTCGAAACTGGATGGATTGCTGCAGGAAGCAGATGAATCTCAGCTCTGGCTTGAATTGTTGCGCGACGATTGTGCGATTCGCGATGGGCAGTTGACCCATCTACATGGTGAGATCCAGGAGCTTCTCGCTATTTTTGCGACAATGGTGGCGAAGATTAGGCGCGAGTAAACAGAAAATTTTCCATTTTCAGCTTGTCAGTTTTTCTCGGTTTGATGTCAGATTATCAGCTTTCAGCTTGTCAGCTTTTTTAAGAGATGTGCGGCATCTGCGGTCAGTTTAACTTTGCGCGGCACGACCCGGTGGAACCGGAAACGATCCGGCGAATGACCCAAACGATGGTCCACCGTGGTCCCGATGATGAGGGTTACTTCGTCTCTGGCCCGGTTGGACTTGGTTTCCGGAGGCTTTCCATTATTGACCTGGCCGGAGGACACCAGCCGATGTCCGATGCTCAGGAAAGCGTCTGGGTCATTTTGAACGGCGAGATTTATAATTTCAAGGAACTTCGGGCCGAGCTGGAGGGGCGAGGTCATTCTTTCCGGACCCGGTCCGATACAGAAGTGATCATTCATGGTTACAAGGAGTGGGGAACGGAAGTCCTAAATCATCTGAATGGCATGTTTGGTCTGGCCATTTGGGATGTGAAGGAAGAGCGCTTGGTTGTGGCGCGAGATGCGATGGGGATCAAACTGATTTATTACCGGGTTAAGGATGGGCAGCTGAGCTTTGGGTCCGAAATCCGCCCAATTTTGGCGGCAGAAGATACGAGACCGGCCGTTGATCCTACTGCGCTGAGTCTTTTCCTTCGCTTCCGTTATACGCCTGCTCCTTTGACCATTTTTCAAGGTATTCGAAAGCTTGCAGCCGGAACGATGTTGGTTGTGGAAGACGGAAAATGCAGGGAAGAGAGGTGGTATAACTTTACGCGGACACCATTTCTAGACCATAAGGACGAAGAGGAGGCCAGGCAAGAATTGCTGGAGCTGTATCGCGCTGCCGTTAAGCGTCACCTGCTCAGTGACGTGCCCGTGGGAATCCTTCTTAGCGGAGGAGTTGATTCGGGGCTGCTGCTGGCACTCATGAATGAACATGGCGGCCCATGGCCGGCATACACTATCGGCTATGGTGGAAGTTTTGAAGACGATGAACTAGTCGATGCAGCAGAGACAGCGAGCATCTTTGGTGCTCGCCACGTAACCGTAATGCTTGACCAAGCCGAGTTTGAGCGATCGCTCGCCAAGATTGTTGAATTCCTGGAAGAGCCGATCGCCGCGTCTTCCATCGTGCCGATGTACTTCGTCTCTCAAAGGGCACGTCAGGATGTCAAGGTAGCCTTGATCGGTCAAGGCCCGGACGAATTGTTTGGCGGATACAAACGTCACCTCGGCGTTTATTATGGAGAGTGGTGGCGCTTGCTGCCGAAAGTCCTCCGCTCGGTTTTTGGCTTCGCCGTCCGGCGCCTGCCTCGCAATGAAATGCTCAAGCGCGGCGTTTTCTCACTGGGTACCGAAGATCGAATGAGACGGTATCAGGATGTTTTCTCTCTGATACCGGCGGGGATCGTAAACGGGCTCTTTCGTGACGATTTACCAGGTAACGGTGAGGGGCACGAACTTGTCGATTACTGGCGCGACCTGATTCCTCAAATGGTGCATACAGACGAATTGGGCGGATTTCAACTCCTTGAGATCCGGTCCTCTCTACCGGACGAGCTGCTCATGTATGCCGACAAGCTTTCCATGGCTCACAGCCTCGAAGTTCGAGTACCTTACCTTGATCGTACTGTGGTGGAATATGTGCAACGACTCGGCACCGATTTCAAAATCCGCAGCGGCAACAGGAAATGGCTGCATCGACAGGTTTGTCAAAGTTATTTACCGCTGCGAATCCTCAAACGGAAGAAACGCGGTTTTGCCGTCAATGTGGTGGACCAATGGTTTCGCTCCTCGCTTAAAGGCGACATTCCAGAACTGCTTTTGGATGAAAGCTCTCTCATGTTTGATTTGCTTAAACCTGAGCCGGTAAGAAAACTTCTGAAAGCCCATCAATCAGGGCGCCAAGACAACCACAAGCTTCTGTTCAGCCTGGTCATGCTCGAGCAATGGTTGCGCCGGACTGCGATGAGAGCGTCCAATGGAGTATTAACCGGAGTTGGACAGCGGAGTGACCGTCGAGCGGTTGAGCTTCGGTGATTTGTTCGTGACATGAAACAGAGGTCTCTATCAGCTTCTGGTCTTGTGAACAGGTCAGCAAAGGACCGGATATTGTCGGTCGCACGGGAAAGGCTATCGCCTGGGCAACGAGCCGCCTTTCACAGTCTTTTCACTGAATTAAAGATCTGGCACTATCATCGCAAAGGAGTCCAAAGGATTCGACGAGAGACATTATTCAGACCCCTGAAGATCAATCTGGGCTGCGGCAACATCTCTAAGACAGGTTTTCTCAATATCGATCTATTCCCAGGAGGTGATTTGACTCTCGATCTTCGCAAAGGATTGCCTTTTCAGTCGAATTCTTGCGAGATCATCTTTTCAGAGCATTTCTTTGAGCACATCAATTATCCAGAGCCAATCTCTTATCTGTTCCGTGAGTGCCTGCGTGTCTTGCGTCCAGGCGGACTTTTGAGCTTCAGCGTTCCAGATACGGAATGGCCACTCATTGATTATCAACACGGTATTGATGCCCCCTATTTCAAGTCTTGTGCAGAGAACCCGTGGTGGCACCCGCCTTACTGCACAACACGCCTCGAACACATCAACTATCATTTTCGCCAAGACGGTCAGCATCTCTTTGCGTATGATGAAGAAACCGCGCGCAAAGTTCTGGAAGCAGCCGGTTTCGTAAAGGTGGCCAAACGTAACTATCAACCTGATCTCGATTCAGAACGACGCCAAATTGGTAGCCTTTTTATGTCGGCAGAAAAACCGGCCAATTTCATGAATTCGTCTTCGATTTAAGGTAGAAACTATAATTCAGAGAACGCGATCCGGAAGGAGTCTGAGACTGATTGACAGCGTTGAACGAACCGCCGCCGTTTTTGGATGAAAGCTCTCTGATGTTTGATTTGCTTAAACCTGAGCCGATACGAGCTCTTCTGAAAGCTCACGAGTTAGGGCGGCAGGACAATCACAAGCTTTTGTTCAGCCTGGTGATGTTCGAGCAATTGTTGCGCGGAATTCAATCGAGGCAATTCGCGTGGACTGAGCATTGTCGATTAGCGACAGCGCCACGTTCCCAGATCTGTGGTGACCCGTGTAAGTTTCGCAAGTCGATTTCTCACAGGTTATGCTTTCAAACATAGATGGAGTGATTTATCAGGAGACAATCCGTCGGAGAGGTTTACCCGTACGTCTCGATGCAGTCCGTGCTGAGGACAAGACCTTTCTCATCTCCGGGCGCTTCATCAAGACAGCTGCACTCAAGAACGAGTGGCAAGAGGATATCAACGACGCGGATCGCGTGGTTCGAGAGCTAAGGGCCTGTCCAGCAACAATAGATTTCCTCAGGTTCTGGCAGCGAATTCCAGAGACAGAAGCCAGGTACGCGTATTATAAAGAATGGCGATATGTCGCGGCCATCCCGGTCACGGAATATAAACATTGGCTGCAGAAGCAGATTAGTCCCAAGGCACGAAACAAAATTAAGAAATCGGCGAAATTCGGCGTGGTTATTCAGGAAACTGAATTAAGTGACGAGCTGGTGCGCGGGATTATGGACATCTTTAATCAGTCACCTGTGCGGCGCGGTAAGCGCTTCTGGCATTATGGCAAGGACTTTGAGACGGTTAAGAAGGAGATGGCTCTCGATCTAAGTGACTCGATCTTTATTACTGCTTACTACGAAAACGAACTGATCGGCTTCATCAAGCTCCTGTTCGCCGACAGGTACGCCATATTGACATTAATTTTGGACAAGATAGGCCGTCGGGACAAGGCCCCGATGAATGGCATGATTGCAAAGGCCGTTGAAATATGCGCCCAACGGAAAGTTCCTTATATCATTTATTTGATGTGGCGCAGAGGCGGGCATGGGGAATTTCAGGAGAGCAATGGTTTTGAGAAAATCCAAATTCCCGAGTACTTCGTGCCTCTGAGTCTTAAGGGAGCACTGGCCTTGCGGCTGCGACTGCATAGAGGTCTGAAGGGATTAATTCCCGAGAGAATGATGGTATACCTCTTGGCGTTGAGATCCAAGTGGTACCTGGCGAGGTGTGCGTCTGGCAAGCCCGATGGACTCACAAGTAGCTCTAACTAAGCGCGATGGTATCGCTTAGGACCGGGGACTAATGCAACAGGAATCTTTGCAATTGTCAAGCCGTACAAAAGATTCGTACGACAGATGTTATAAAACACGGAATTACTTTGGCTACCGAGAATGGATTTATCGGCCATATTTAAAAGCGCTGCTTGCGCGGGCGAACCTAAGGGCCGGCTCTACACTCCTCGACGTTGGATGTGGACAGGGCTTCTTTTCCAATCTCCTCAGAAAGTGTGGGATGAGAGTAACTGGGATAGATATGAGTGAAACGGGAATCCGTATGGCCCGGGAATGTTACGGATCGTCAGATATCGAATTCCTCGTTGCGGACGTCAACACCATTTCTACGGCAGGACCGTTTGACTGTGTTTTCACCAGGTCCTTGTCTTTGTACAACACGCTGGATTTCGCAACAAGGCGAGAGGTTACGGAGGCACTAATGAAATATGTTAGGCCAAGTGGAACGTTTATTTTCGCGTATAATACTAATCTGAATGCTTCAAAAGCCAACAGCGACTGGCGCTATCATACTTTAGAGGACGCACATCAGCACTTTTCCAGTTATAAAGGTGTTAAATGCTTTTTTACTCTGAAGATTGAAACACTGATTTTTGGCAAATACGCTTTCAACTCCCTCTTTTCAAGAGTAGGGGCGGCCGTGAGTTCGGCGCTCGGTGTTGGAGGTGAACTAGTGTGCATTGTTCGGAAAGAATACGGCGAGTGATTAGACAAGAACGGCGGTGCATCGGCCAAGCCGCGCCGGCCCGGAACTGGCTTCAGAGGTGAATTTCTTCGATTAAGTAAGCAAATGAAGAACCCGATATTCATAGTCGGTCCCCATCGCAGTGGAAGCACGCTTTGGCACAATCTGATTGCAATGTGTCCAGGCGTCATGAGGCTAACTGAGCCCCGGTTTCTCAGTGACCGCAGGCATAAAGATTTCAGGTATTTCCTCCGAACTCGTGCGAACGATTTATCTAGAGATGAAAACGTAGATAAAATGGTCGAGTTGTGTTTTGCGAGGAACGGCGTCCTCGGGTTAGATAGCGCTTTCTGGCGCTTTGAAAACATTGCAGCAGCCCAGGATCCCGAATTAAAAGAGGCTATCTGCTGCCGAATCAAGAAGTCGGACAGGAGTTTGGGAGCGATCGCCCGAGTTTTCATCGAGGAAATTACTCGATTCAGCGGTTGCGACCGAGCCTGTGTCAAGTTTCCGGTCGACGTCGGACACATCCCGGAATTGCTCGCCTGGTTTCCGGATTGCAGAATCATGCACATCACGCGGGATCCTCGAGCGCTGGCCATGTCCAAGACAAACGATCCCTACGGCACCGCAATTAAAGTTTTGCAGCATCCCAGAACTGCATGGATTATAAAAAAACTCAGCGTTTGGTTTGCTATTACGCAGTATCGCCAGACCTCGCGACTCCACCTCCGATTCCGACATCTTAACAACTATAGACTTTTCCGATATGAAGATTTATTGGCTGAGCCGGAGAAAACCCTGAGGGATCTATGCAAGTTCATAGAAGTGGAATTCACCGAGGACTTGCTCCATCCGGAGGCAGGAATTCATCTACATCAGGCTTCGAGTCTGACAGGCAAACAGAAAAAGAGCTTTGATCCTGGCGCAGCGGTGCGATGGCAGGGTGTGATACCAGCTGTTGACAAGTGGCTGATCACGGCTTTGACAAAGCGGACAATGAAAATAATGGAGTACGACCCTGACACACACCCGATTTTTCGACTTAACCGACAATCTCGGCGGCCCCCGTGTGAAAAAGTGGCGTGAAATGGCCTTCGATGTCCGCAGAAAACAGTTCCAAAGTCGTGAGATATTGGTTAAAGCAGTATTTATTTGGAGAGGTGGCTGAGTGGTTTAAGGCAGCGGCCTGAAAAGGCAGCTATGCGGGAAACCGCATCGGAGGTTCGAATCCTTCCCCTCTCCGCCATTGTCTGCCGAACTCCTGACCTCTCTCCGAGCCGTAGGCTCTACGAAGCCGGAGGCCGTCCTCTGGTCTCTGGCTTCAGTTATGTGCTGTCAACCGATTTAACGATTTAACCTTTTTAACGATTTAGCGCAGCTTCGTCTAAATATGCCAGGTATAGCTGGAATTATCAGTCACAAATCTGTTGAAGAGTGCCAACGTCTTGTAAGAGCAATGGTCCTCTCGATGGAGCACGAGCCCTTCTATACGTCGGGAGCGTATGCTGCGCCCGAGCTTGGAGTGTATGTGGGCTGGGTAGCGCACGAAAATTCCTTTACTGCGGGCCAGGTTTTCTTCAATGAGCAGCGCGACATCGCGCTCGTTCTTTCCGGCGAATGTCTCGCGGATCGGGAGGTCCGTTCCGCGCTTAAACGAAAGGGACATGGACTTGAGGACGCTAACAATTGGCTCGTCCATCTCTACGAAGAACAGGGGGAGCGGTGCTTTGAGAAACTGAACGGTCTCTTTAGCGGTTTATTGATGGATAAGCGACAATGCAAGGCGTTCCTATTCAATGATCGCTATGGCATGGAACGGATCTACTGGCACGAAAGTGACGATGCCATTTATTTCGCAAGCGAGGCTAAGGCGATCCTTCATGTCCTCCCAGAAACACGGGCATTTGACGAGCAAGGTGTAGCGGAATTCCTGACTTACGGATGCACCTTGGAATGGCGGACGCTGTTTCGAGGCATCCAGGTTTTACCCGGTGCCTCGTTGTGGTCGTTCGCGGGCGCAAAATGCCGGAAGAGAAGCTATTTTTCTCCCGAGACCTGGGAGTCTCAACCGCGTCTCTCGGCGACAGCATTTCAATCGAAGTTTCAGGAAACGTTTAAGAAAGTAATACCGCGTTACTTTGAATCTGACTCAGGGATCGGCATCTCGCTTACAGGTGGCTTGGATACCCGGATGATCATGGCTTCCCGGCCCGATACCGTGGGGACGCCGGTTTGTTACACCTTTTCCGGAGAGACCGGTCGCACCATGGACGACCGATTGGCCCAGCGAGTGGCAAGAGCTTGCGGACTTGAACACCGGCTCCTGCGAATTGGCGGGGATTTCTTTTCGGACTTTAAGGCGCATGTTGATCGAACTGTCTGTATAACTGACGGATGTTTCGGAGTCACGGGCGCGCACGAAATTTACTTGAATAGGCAAGCTCGCCAGCTGGCCCCGGTGCGCCTGACGGGCAATTATGGAAGTGAAGTGTTACGCGGAGTATCTACGTTTAAGCCTTTTAGGATTTCGCCGGATCTTTTTCACGCGCAATTCCTGCATACGCGAGGCTCTTTGGAGGAGCCGTTTGTTAGAGGGATTAAACATCCTGTTACTTTTGCTGCGTTCCGTGAGATACCGTGGCACCTATTTGGAAGTTTCGCGGCTGCCCGCTCGCAGGTGAATGTCCGAACGCCGTACCTGGATAACGAAATTGTTGCTCTAGCCTATCAAATGCCTGGAGCCCTGCGCACTTCCTCCATTCCGGCCTGGCGTCTTGTGAAGGCGAACAGCCCATCGCTCAGCAGAATTCCTACGGACAGGAGGCCGTCGCCAGACAGCTCCAGACCCGTGGCAACTGTCAGACGCTTCTTTTCCGAAGCGATGTTCAAGCTGGATTACCTTTATAACGAAGGGTGGCCAGGCTGGCTCTCGCCGGTTGAGCCTGTCTTCGCGCGCGTTGCGTCGACTTTAAAGATCGTTGGGCTGCACAAGTATTTGCACTACCGAAGCTGGTTTCGGCATGAATTGGCCGAGTACCTCAAGAGCGTGGTTAATGATTCACAAACCCGACAATCTCAGTACTTGAACTGTGATTTTCTCAGACAAATGGCGAATGAGCATATAAACGGCCACAAGAATTACATACTGGAAATTGACGCGGCGCTTACACTGGAAGCCGTGGAAAGATTGCTTATAAAAGGTTTTTCTTCTGAGCAAAGCGATCGAGCCGATTGTGCGAGTCCAACTCTTTTGCTCGGGGCCGCCAAATAACTCTCGTTTTGTACCAGGTCTGAGGACAGCCGGCCAGACTACGCCTTCTGAAAACTCGAAGCATAACGTTAACGCGTTCCGATGATCAGCCTTCCGTGCAGGATTGGGGGCCAACCTTTGTGGGCATTGGATCGATGCGAGGTGGCTCAACCTGGCTCTATAAAGTGTTGAAGTACCATCCGGACATCCAGATGAGCGATTCTAAGGAGATGGACTTCTTCTTTATGCCTCAAATGCTAGAGCACGATCTTGGCTGGTACGCAGCCCACTTTAAACCTGCAAACGGGGGCGAACCCAGACCGGTTCGCGGGGAAATCTCCCCGCGCTATGCGCGCCTGAAAGGGTGGCAGGTCAAACAAATCGCCGAGTTCTTGCCGGAACTGCGAATTATTTTAACACTGCGACACCCGATCGAGCGCGTCTGGTCTCAAACGCTTTACGACTTTGGGCATTTGGCAAGTCGAGATGTCCACGAAGTGGGTTTACTGGAGTTCCTGCGCCAACTCGAGCGGCCTCGTAGCAGACTATCTTCCGATTACGCACGGACGATAAAAATCTGGTCGGAGGCATTTGGCCGCGAGGGGTTGCACATTGCCTTCTTCGATCAGCTCCGCAACGATCCCGCCGGTTACGTCAACGGCATTCTACGGCATATTGGAGCTACATCGCCGTGGATCCTGCCGGATGAATTTTTAAACAAGAAGGTCTTCGCAACCAAGGGTCTTGTTGGGCGCGAACGTGACATTCCGGAACTGGTGCGGTGGTACATTGCGGACAAGCTGTTGGAGCCGACGGAGCGACTCAACGAACTTCTCGAGGGGCGGGTTTCGAGCTGGGTGGAGGAGCTCCGCACGATTCGAGGGAAGAGCCGACTAACTTGGAGAATCTTGGCCGAGGTAAATCGCACCATGCTTTCGGTCCCTGAGGGACTGGCTTACGAAGCTTACCACGCAGTTCTTGATATCAGGCTGTGGCGGCGCTGGCGGCAACTGCGAAGATCGTACGCCTCCAATGGCGATCGCCCAAGTTGATGGAACGGCTGGTGAGATTGAATTGGGAGATTTCTGAGCTGGCGCGAGAAGCTGGTAGGCGAATCATGCGTTTCTATGGGGCTGGGGCAGCCGTAACCTGGAAAAAGGACGCGTCGCCGTTGACCCTGGCGGATAGGGCATCGCATGACTTTTTGGTGAAATCCCTCCAATCCCTCATGCCCGAGGCACCTGTGATTTCAGAGGAATCGGACGAAGCGACTGAGAGCTCAATCGATGCTGCCAAATCGTTCTGGTTGGTGGACCCGCTGGACGGGACGAAGGAGTTCCTTAAAGGGACGAACGAATTCACGGTTAATGTTGCCCTGATCGAAGCCAGGTCACCCGTACTGGGTGTCATTCACGCTCCAGCACTCAGTCTTACTTATTATGGTGCGCGAAATCTCGGGTCCTGGCGCCAGGTTGGCAATGAGCCGGCAACTCGGATTTCGACCCGACCAGCCGGTCCCTCTCATTTAGCTGTCGTCGCCAGTAAGGACCATGCAGGGCCTTTAGTCGGCGCAATGTTGGAGCGTTTGGCGAGCCCGCAGCTTCAGTCCATGGGAAGCTCCCTCAAGTTTTGTCTGGTGGCGGAAGGTAAGGCCGATGTCTATCTGCGAGATTTGCCAACTATGGAATGGGATACCGCCGCAGCCCAGTGCATCGTTGAAGCCGCCGGTGGAGGTCTATACTCGTTAGATGCGAAGCCTCTGCGGTATGGCAAGCCGGGCTTGAAAAATCCGGCCATCATGACAGTCGGAGACACCCAGCTCCATTGGAAACCCCTGATCTCTTAGAAGGCATCTCATAAATGTTGTAGCCACGCCCCTGTTCGCCACGGCGAATCCGTCCGGTGGCGGATGGGGCGTCATGATCGCGCCTTATGCATGTGTACGGGAAACGGCGCACAGCGCCGTGGCTACAGGTGCTCCCCGCTGACACAGACACCCTAATTGATGAACACGTTAATCACTAAGCTCGGCGCGACCGGTGACGTCGTGCGCACGACTCCCCTTTTGCGCCGACTGCCCGGTCATATCACTTGGATCACAGCGGAGAAGAACACCGTTTTACTCCAAGGACTAAAGGACACTCTGCGCTGTCTTTCCTGGGAAGAACGAGAACGGGCGTTAGATAGACATTATGATCTTACTATAAATCTGGAAGACACTCTCGACGTTGCACGTTTTCTAAATACCGTCAGGAGCGGCGAGATTTTCGGTGCCTATGCCGATTCTTCCGAATCATTGCGCTACACCGATAGCTCAAAGCACTGGTTTGACCTTAGCCTCATCAGTTCCCATGGTCGGCAAGAGGCCGACCGGCTCAAACTGCTTAACCGGCGCACTTATCAAGAGATGATTTTCGATGGTCTTAGTTTACGCTTCGCCGGCGAAACATATTTGCTGCCGGAACCGGTCGAAACGGGATTATCTGGGGACGTGGCGATTGCTGCCGATTCCGGTCCGATCTGGCCAATGAAGAAATGGGCTTGTTACGATGAACTCAAACAACGCCTTGAAGATCAAGGTCTGGTGGTGAATGTGCTGCCCAAGAGGGCATCACTCTTGGAACACCTATCGGACGTCGAGAACCATCGCTGCCTGGTTGGCGGTGACAGCCTGCCGATGCATTTCGCCCTCGGAACCGCTACCCTATGTGTCACGCTTTTCACCTGCACCAGCCCCTGGGAGATCTATGACTACGGCCTCCAGAGGAAAATCGTTTCGCCTCTGCTCGAGGAATTCTTTTATAAGCGCGGCTACGATGAACGCGCAACAACGGCCATAAGCATGACCGAAGTGGAACGTGCGGTCCTTACGCAGCTTGACAGGGCTGGGTCTGCCCCGAAGCACGTTACGGTGGAATGAGATCAGAAATCAGATCCGCCGATGGACGGATTCGCCGTGGCGAAGATCAGAGATCAGCCTCCGGCTTCGTAGAGCCTACGGCTCGGAGAGAGATCAGAAGTCAGAAGTCGGCAATTCGCGTTGCCCTGCTCACCGGTGGCGGCGACAGACCGTACGCCCTTGGTATCGCAGCAGCTCTCACCTCGCGCGGAATACACCTCGATTTCATAGGAAGCGACGATTTGATCAGTCCGGAATTGCTGGCCAATCAACGGGTTGATTTTCTCAACCTGCGAGGAGCTCAAGGACCCGAAGCAACTGTGGTCGTCAAAGTACGGAGAGTATTAAACTACTATATGAAGCTCATTCGCTATGCGGCCACGGCGCGACCCAAGCTCTTCCAAATCCTCTGGAACAATAAGTTTCGGCTCGTTGACCGCATCTTGCTGATGCTCTATTACAAAGTCCTGGGTAAGCGCGTGGTCATCACGGCCCATAACGTGAATGCGGGAAAGCGAGATTTGAACGATTCGTTCCTGAATCGGATTTCGCTCAAAATTCAGTATTGCTTGAGCGATCACATTTTCGTCCACACCGAAAGGATGAAACGCGAACTTGTGTCCGATTTCTCGGTGCGCAGTGGCAAGGTGAGCGTTATCCCATTTGGAATTAACGAGACGGTGCCGAACACCAGCCTCTCAACTGCAGAGGCAAAACGGCAAGTGGGCGTGGGGAGCAGCGACAAGACTCTGCTCTTCTTCGGAAACATCGCGCCTTACAAAGGACTCGAATACTTAATCGGCGCTTTCACCGAACTCCTAAACAGCGATGGAAGCTATCGACTGGTGATCGTGGGAAGACCCAAAGGATCCGAAAATTACTGGAAGGAAATGCGGCAGATCATTGTTTGCACCGGCATCGGTGACCGGGTGATCGAGAAGATAGAATACGTTCCAGATGAGGCTACAGAATTATACTTCAAATCGGCCGATGTCTTGATCCTGCCCTACTCGCGTGTATTCCAGAGCGGCGTGCTTTTCCTTGGATACAGCTTTGGATTGCCTGCCATCGCCGCGGATGTAGGAAGCTTGAGAGAAGAGATTATTGAAGGGGAAACCGGCTTTGTCTTTAAGGCGCGAGATGCGTCCGATCTGGCCAAGACGATCCGCAAATATTTCGGAAGCGATCTATTTACCGAGCTCGAAAGCCGGCGATCGGAAATCAAGAAGTATGCCCGGGAGCGATATTCGTGGAGCAAAGTAGCCGAGATTACAACAGCCGTTTACATGAAGCTGCTGAGCAGCAGAGAGGTCAGAGGTCACAGATCACTGGTCAGATAGCTCTGTTGAAAAGGCGGCGTTGAAGCGCGGGAGCGCCGTTAGGCGCGACATGTTTATAGCAAAAATCCATCTCCCAACCGCCAAGCTCCGTTAGGAGCGGCATGAAACGGCGGGCTGCTTTTCATGCCGCTCCTACGGAGCTTGGATTAATTTATCGGCCCAAGTCTACACACAGGTCGCGCCCAACGGCGCTTTCAATCCGCCGCTGTGCTGGTCGGCTTTTCAACAGAGCTAGGTCAGATCAGATTCGACGAATAAATGAAGCCCTTAGTTTCAATCCTAATTCCGGCATATAACGCTGAGTGGTGGATCGCTGACACAATTCGGTCCGCACTCGAGCAAACTTGGCCGAGAAAGGAGATCATCGTGGTTGATGACGGGTCTCGCGATCAAACGCTTCGCGTGGCACGACAGTTCGCTTCCGAGGTCGTGTCGGTCGTCACTCAGGAAAACCAGGGCGCGGCCGCAGCCAGGAACAAGGCCTTCACGCTTTGCCAGGGAGATTACATTCAGTGGCTCGATGCCGACGATCTTCTCTCGCCGGAAAAGGTCGCCAAGCAGGTGGCGGCAGCGCAGGAGTGTCAGGACAAACGGCGGCTCCTGTCCTCAGGATGGGGCTACTTTATATATCGGCCCTCCCACGCCCAGTTTTTGCCGACACCGCTCTGGTGCGATCTGCCGCCGGTCGAGTGGCTGCTACGGAAATGGGAGCAGAACCTGCACATGCAGACGGCAACCTGGCTGGTGGGTCGGGAATTGACCGAAGCGGCTGGACCGTGGGACACGCGATTACTCGGAGATGATGATGGCGAATACTTCTGCCGCGTTTTGCTGGCGAGCAGCGGCGTTCGTTTTGCTCCTGACGCTAAGGTATTCTATCGCATAACGGATTCCGGCCGGTGGAGCTACATCGGTCGCTCAAACAGAAAACTGGAAGCTCACCTTTTGAGCAGGCAGTTGCAAATAGGTTACCTTCGATCATTTGAGGACAACGAGAGAGTTCGTGCGGCGTGCTTGAAGTACCTGCAAAGGTCATTAATCCACTTTTATCCTGAGCGCGCGGATTTAGTGAGGCAATCGCAACAACTTGCGGCAACACTTGGCGGCCGATTGGAAATTCCAAAATTATCCTGGAAGTACCTCTGGATTCAAAAGCTCTTTGGCTTGACCGCCGCGAAGTCGCTGCGGCGGGAGTACAATATTCGCAAAACCAACCTCCTGCGGTCTTGGGATCAAGCCTTGTTTTACATCGAACGACGAAGCGGCTCGGGCGACCGATATTAGGAAGGTGCTGCTAGCTGGAGCAAGCTGGTCTCATTGCGCGAATCCTTGATGCAGACAGTTATCATATGCACTCACAATCCGCGGCCGGAGTATTTGCGCCGCGCACTGGACGCGTTAAAAATGCAGACGCTACCTTCGCTCGAGTGGGAATTGCTACTGGTTGACAACGCTTCCCAGAAGAAGCTAAGTGATCTTTACGATCTCTCCTGGCATCCGAATGCCAGACATATTCGCGAGGATGAGCTTGGTTTAACGCCGGCGCGTTTGCGCGGGATCACCGAGGCGCGCGGAGATCTGTTAGTTTTTATCGATGACGACAATTTACTGGCACGGGATTTTCTTGAGCAAGTTCAAGCCACGGTTGCACGCAACCCGCATCTGGGTGTGTTTGGGGCAGGGATTCTGGAACCGGAATTTGAAGTGTTGCCAGCACGTGAACTTGGACCGTTTTTGGGACTTCTGGCGCTGAGGTCTGTGCCTTCGCCTTTATGGAGCAATAACCCCGCAGACGTCGCTTTGATCCCTTGGGGAGCGGGTATGAGCGTGACGCGCGAGGTTGCGGTCTCGTTCCTGATACTGGTTCAACAACTTAAGATTAAAGCAATGATCGGCCGACGCGGTCAGCAGCTATTTTGTGCTGAAGATGATCTGTTTTCGTGGGCTTCAGTTGTCACAGGCAAGGGCTTTGGATTATTTCCCAACCTTCGCGTTACGCATTTAATTTCTGCGGATCGGCTGAACCAGCGTTATTTCCTTCGGCTAATTCACGGCCACCAATTCTCACACGAGATCCTTAAATACCTCCTGACGGGTGTTCAAAGCACAAACAGGCAGGGGTCAATGAAGTTGCTTCGCAATCTGCGCATCCTCTTACACGGCATAAAAAACGGTCAGTTCTCAATGCGATGCCGATGGGCTGGTATCCGCGGGAGAGATCACGCAGCACGATTCGTTTCTGGAAATCGGTTACGTCCCCTTGAAAATTACCTGCCTAAAACCGCCGTAGAAAACGCCAGAATGGATTTGAAACCTTTGCCCGAGTAGTTTGGCGCATTACACGAAGTACCGATTCGATCTGTGAGCATCCGGCCGATTCCTAACTACAAGGAATTTCGCCCAAACGACGTGTTTATGCCGTCGTGTAAGTAGCTCATCCGGTGATTCTGGCGATCCAAAGAGTCGGCAGCGACACTTTACAGCGTGGGTAAAATATCTGGACTTACGATTTGCGCTCAGCGGCTGTTCTTTGAGCCATTGACGGTCGTTCGTGAACTGGCGCGGCCTCTACGTCAGGGCAACGCTCGATTTCTATCCGACCGCGCACAGATCGAGAGCATGCACCAGAACAAATCGAATCCTCCCGCCATCTTTATCTGGATTCCTAAGGCAGCAGGCACATCCGTCGCTGCCGCACTTGAACAACGCGGCGCACAGACGCTTGTTTCCGTTGAGGCAATCAAGAAATTTTTCCGCAACCGAGGCGTCGTCACGTTCGGTCACATCTACCTTCCCGCTTTGATACAGGCCGGCTTGGTGAGCGAGGAGTTCGTTGCCAAGGCCGTCAAGTTCGCAATAGTTCGAAACCCGTATGATCGCTTGATTTCGTTGTTCGAGTACCTAAGACGGTTAGGATATCTGCCAAAGACTAGTACATTCAACATCTTCTGTCACTATCTTCAGGAGTGCGCGATGGAGAAAGTAGGTTTGGCTAATCACGACGGGCTCAGTCAATTGAATTCTCAGGTTACGTGGCTGAGCGACCCCTCGGGGAAGTTGACTGTCGATAAGATTTATCGCTATGAGCAGTTATCAAGTTCGTGGCCAGAGCTCTGGGCAAGCATTGGATTTCGGGGAGAGGCGCCGGTTCTTCCGAGGCTCAACTACTCGGAGGCGCGGCGCAAACCTGAGGAGTATTTCTCGACGAACACTATCAAGGTTGTTCAAGAGGCCTACCATGACGATTTCGAGGTATTGGACTACTCAGCAGAACCCTATTGGCTGGCTGAGTGAACGTCGCACCTGCGCGACGAAAAATGGGCGATTCTGCTGGGAAAGCTTCCACACGCTGGTGTAAATCTGCTGCTGGACACAGGATGCTGGCTTCAACGGAGCCAGGTCGCAGCGTGGATATTTCCGGAACCGCTGTAGATTCGAAATTTTAACAGCACTCAGGAAATTTATAGCAATCTACTGCAGAGCTTCTCCACCACTTGGTTATGCAGCACCGTTTCATTTTCATTGCTGGCTTACACAGGAGTGGCACCTCGCTACTCCATGAGCTTTTTCGATCACACCCGAGCATCAGCGGCTTTTGGAACACCGGCGTCTCGGAAGACGAAGGGCAGCACTTACAAACGGTTTTCCCCCCTGCCAAACATTTTGGCGGTCCGGGCCGCTTTGGATTCAATCCAGAATCATTCATGGACGAACATCACCCTCTGGCAACTCCGTATAATGCCAAACGTCTGTTTCTCGAGTGGAGTCAATATTGGGATCTTTCTAAACCGTATCTTATAGAAAAATCGCCGCCAAACATTGTTCGGACGCGGTTCCTGCAATGCCTTTTCCCAAACTGCAACTTCATAATTATTTTACGACATCCCATAGCCGTTGCCTATGCTACTCAGAGATGGGCGCAAGCTGCAATTCCATCACTTCTGGACCATACTTTGTTGTGCTACGAGCGTTTTCAAGCGGACATGCATTTTCTACAGCGCCTTTATGTGCTGCGCTACGAGGAGTTTGTTCTCGCACCGTCAACTCATCTAATGAAGTTAGCCGAGTGGCTCGGTATTAGCGCGTTTGAGTGTTCCCAGGTGGTTCGACGTCGGGTCAATAACCGCTACTTCGCTAGTTGGCGTCGCGGACTTGACTTAGATTTACGGCGTGACCGAAGAGGGATTCAACAGCTTGCAGACCGATTTTCGTACCGGGCCGGCGCTTTCGGCTATCGGATGCACGACCCTGAAGTAATCGATCCTTTAGCGTGGTGCGGAAGGCACGAAAATCCGAGCGTCCATGACGAAAGTAACAATGGGAGTACGTCTCAAGGATTGAGCTACTTAAGCGAACATCGGACCAATCGTGAACCGGGATAAACAACGCGGTTTTCGATGTGCACTCAGATTTGATTCAGAAGACCGGGTGTTTCCTTTTTGAAGTGGAGCTGATTGCGTAGGACAGCCAATGTCCTTACTCTCAACAAAACCGGGGAAGTTGTCGCATAAGGGCAAGGAGTCCACTCCTACTCCCTACGCTCCGTATTTCCAGACCGAACACCTGCTGAAAGATTTGCACGGGAGATCTTTCCGCGGCGGCGTCGTGACATTGGGCGGCCAGGCAGTCAAATTTCTGTTGCTAACCGTTTCAACCGTCACATTGGCGCGGCTGCTAAAACCACAAGATTTTGGCCTGACTGCCATGGTCGGCGCACTAATAGGGTTCATAGGGCTGTGGACGGACTTGGGCCTATCCAATGCCACTGTCCAGCGCTCGGAGATTACGCACGCGCAAGTGTCAGCGCTGTTTTGGATTAATTGTGGATTGGGTGCCGGGGTAATGCTTGTCGTCGCGTTACTCGCCCCCGCAGTTGCCTGGTTTTACCACGAACCGCGCCTAGTCGGAGTAACGGTGGCCATTTCGACTGTTTTTCTTCGCGGGGGCTCGACGGTCCAGCATAAGGCGTTGCTGCGCCGACAGATGCGATTCAAGCTGATTGCCATCATAGATTCAGTATCGATGGCATTCGGGATCGCGACCGGGATTACTATGGCATGGCTCCAATTCGGCTACTGGTCCCTGGTGGGAATGCAAGTTGGTAGCACGGTTCTCAACTGCGCGCTTGTATGGGCAACGTGCGGTTGGCGGCCCGGTGCACTTCAACGAGGAGTCGGGGCGCGTCCTATGCTGGCGTTCGGTGCCGATGTGACCGGGTTCCAGTTTCTCACTTACTTTACGCGTAATTTCGATAACATACTGATTGGTCGGGTACTGGGGGCGGCGGCGCTGGGAATTTACTCAAAAGCATATGGTCTGCTGGCGTTACCAATGGGTCAGATTAATATGCCACTTTCTGCGGTCTTGCTCCCGGCGTTGAGTCGGCTGCAAGATAAGCCGTCAGAGTATGCCAGATTGTTTTTACGCGCCACGCGAGCGATAGCTCTTATCACCGTACCGATCGTCGTGTTCTCGTTCTTTCTTGCCCAGGACACAGTGCTCGTACTCCTGGGCCGCCGATGGTTAGCTGCGGCGCGGGTCTTCCAGTTACTCGCGCCAGCAGCTGCGGCCAGTGCGATTGCTTTTGTCCCGAACTGGCTTTGCCAGTCGCTCGGGCGCTCGCGGCGACAACTCCACTATGCTCTTGTGTCAGCGCCAATATGTGTGACTGGGTTTTTGATCGGGATTAAATGGGGAGTAGCCGGGGTCGCGGTCAGCTTCAGCTTAACCTTTACTATTCTTTTTTGGGCGTTTGTGGCATATGCCGCATCCGGCAGCCCAGTGAAGTGCTCTGAAATAGCACTCAGCTTTTGGTCGGCTTTTTGGCCGTCATGCCTCGCCGGCTTCGCTGCCTGGATGTTTCGACACGCCGTGCTGTCGGATGTTAGGCTTGGTATCGCATTCGGGGTTTGCGCGATCGTGTTTGGAATTTTTTACACAGGAACCATTATGTGCTCGAGAGTAAGCAGGCCTACCGTGGTCGCAGGGTTTTTAGCACTAAGCAAGAGCCTGTATCGACCGCGTGTTTTCAGCGCAAATCAATAGCGAGGAGAGCTAATGCAGCAGGCAATTGCACGAAATCAATCGGCGTATTCCTCGGTTCAGCCGCCACAAAAACGTTGGGGAATCTTTTTGCGAAAGGAACGCTGGGGTCTGTCATGGGGCGGCCGACTGCTTGTTGTGTCAGGAGCGTTGGTTGCCGCTTATCTGGTGATTTTGAACGTTCACCCGTTTCTAGCTGTAACGAATCGCGTGACAACAAATATCCTGGTTGTTGAGGGCTGGATCCACAAATATGGCATTCGTGCTGCGGCAGAAGAATTTAAAAACGGTTCTTATGAACGCATGTTTACGACCGGTGGCCCGGTTGAAGGCAACGGCGGGTATGTGAACGACTATCAGACATCGGCCAGCGTTGGCACCGATCTTTTAAAGAAAGCCGGCGTGCCGGATGAATCTCTTAACATGGTACCATCACACGTGATCGGCCGGGATAGAACATACAGCGCTGCAGTCGCATTGCGAGACTGGTTTCGCGATCACAACATGGCTGTCCCTAATATCAACGTTCTGACCGAGGACTGCCATGCCCGTCGCACGCATCTTCTCTACGAGGAAGCCTTTGGAAAAAACGTTTCGGTGGGCATCATTGCAGTCTCTGACCCGGATTATGATTCGAAGCATTGGTGGCGTTCCAGCGACGGGGTTCGTGAAGTAATCAGCGAGAGCATTGCTTACATCTACGCGAGATTCTTCTTTTATCCTTCGACGTCGCCGCGCACCGAAAGGGCAGCCCACGTTTCTGGGGTGGATACGAAACAATGAAATAGCCATTATAGGATACGTAACGAGGCGAGGCGACTAGACAACAAGACGAAAAGAACGTGAGAGATTATACGAAAATAAGAGCGTGGCAGCTCGCCGATGATTTGACCGTCGCGGTGTACGAGCGGACGCGATCCTTTCCCAGAGAAGAAGTGTATGGCCTGACGAGCCAATTGCGCCGCGCGTCCTACTCCGTTTCGGCGAATATTGGCTCTGCCCCGTAGGCGTTGATGGCCTTTTATGTTTATGGCTTACGCGGCAAAGGAGACCGCATCTATATTGGCCAATGCGAGCATTTGCACGAGCGTGTCAGACGTCACAACAGTGGCTCGGTTAGATCGACTGCTTGTCATCGACCGTGGAAGCTCGTCGCAGCTGAGCTTTTTGAAACCCGCGCCGCAGCACGATGGATGGAATATCGACTCAAACGGTCGCGTGCAACACGAATCAAATGGCTTCGACATCATGAGCTCCCCGCCTAATCAAATCGGGGCTACGCGCCGGAGGGAGGGTTCGTCGCGCGACAGTAAAAAGGATTATTTGCATTTCCTTTACATTGCTCGCGCGTCTCTCTCCGAAACACAGTATTTCATCCAGCTTGCGCGACGATTGAGGTATCTTTCTGACGAAGATTCTGATACTCTGCGCCAGCAGACAAAATTCACCTTTGCCTGTCTGCATGGACTAATCGGCTCGCTTGAGAAGGAGGCGGGGAAACTCAACAAAGTAATCGCCACTGTTACGAGCTTCTTCGTGATCGGTTTCGTTCGTTGGTCGAGTAGTCATTGGTCTGTGGGCGCGTAGTCATGGCTTCTCCTGTCATTGCCATTGTCGGTCTTGGATACGTGGGGTTGCCGCTGGCGATCCAATTCGCGCGATCGTGCGTGACCGTGCTGGGGCTGGACATCGACGCTAAAAAAGTTCAGCAGCTGAATGAGGGACAAAGTTATATCAAGCACATCGACCCATCGGCCGTCGCGGAGCTCGTTAGTTCCAAAAAACTCTGCGCTTCCACGGACTTCGGCCGGATCAAAGAGGTGGAGGCGGTAATTCTCTGCGTGCCCACACCATTGAACAAAAATCGAGAGCCGGACATTTCGTTCGTTCTTGAGACCGGCCGGGCAATCGCGCCACATTTGACCAAGGGAACACTGGTGGTGTTGGAATCAACAAGTTATCCCGGAACCACGGATGAAGACTTACGCCTAGTGCTGGAAGAAGGTTCTCGCATGAAGGCTGGAGTGGATTTCCATCTGGCATTTTCGCCTGAGCGAGAAGACCCAGCCAATGAACAGAGCAAGGTAAAACTGATTCCGAAGGTAGTGGGAGGTTACACCAAAGCCTGCCTCGAACGTGCCATGGCGCTGTATGGCAAAGCGATTGACACGCTTGTCCCTGTTTCTTCCTGTCGCGTGGCTGAAGCGACCAAGCTCCTAGAAAACATTTTTCGGAGCGTCAACATCGCTTTGGTTAATGAGCTGAAACTGATATATGCTGCCATGGGAATCGACATTTGGGAGGTGATCCAAGCGGCGAAGACCAAGCCATTCGGTTTTATGCCGTTTTATCCCGGGCCAGGTCTCGGGGGCCACTGTATCCCGATCGATCCATTCTATCTCACCTGGAAAGCACGTGAGTATGGTCAGCACACGCGTTTCATCGAACTGGCTGGCGAGATCAACACGCGAATGCCGGAACAGGTTGTCCATGGCGTGGCCGAGGCATTAAACGACCAGGGCAAGGCGATCAAGGGGAGCCGGATATTGATTCTGGGGCTGGCCTACAAGCCGAACGTCGATGATGAACGCGAATCGCCCAGTTACATTCTGATGAGCCTGCTTAGCGAACGCGGTGCCGAGGTTGATTATTACGATCCGTATGTGCCGGTGATCAAGCCGACCCGCGAGCATTCGCGTTTCGCCGGCAAGAAGTCAGTAGAATGGAACAGGAGCGCAATTGCGGGTTTCGATCTCGTCTTGATCGCCACTAATCACGCGTGTGTAAACTACAAAGAGTTGGGCGATTGGGCGCAATGCATCGTTGATACACGAAATGCGATGGCGGGTGTCGGGACAGTGTGCGCCAGGGTGTGGAAAGCCTAGTGGTAGCGCCGTAGGCGCGGCATGTGAATAGTCTGAACAACCAGTAAGTAAGCATAAGCTCCCTTGGGAGCGACATCCGCGGCGCACAGAGATCAGAGATCAGAAGTCAGAGATCAGCAATCAGGAATCATGACGTTGGCTACAACCCGCTATACATCTTTAAACCCATTGAACAACTCTAAACATGCCGCTCCTAGCGGAGCTTTGGTCTGTTGGTGAACGACAGCTATAGACCCGTCGCTCCTACGGAGCTGGAAGCGGTCCCGACAGAGGACAGCCTCCGGCCCGTAGCGGCCTACCCTCCGGCCTTGGAAGACCGAGGGGCTGGAAGTGGCCCCTGGTGGGAGGACGGAAGACGTGTGGAAGCGTTGAAGCGTAAATCGAAGTCAGAAATCAGCCTCCGGCCCGGTGGGAAGTCAGAGCGCCGCAGGCGCGGCATGCGTAATGCGTATAGTCTAACAAGAAATGCGGTTTACATCAGAGAATGAGCTGGAAGCAGTCGCTCTGGCTGATCACGATCAACCTGTGCGACCGGAATTGTCCATTCTGATGCCTTGCCTCAATGAGGCGCGCACTCTGGCGGCTTGTATTAAGAGGGCGCAGCTTTTCCTGAAGCAGCATGGCGTGTCCGGCGAAATGATTGTAGCCGATAACGGCAGCACGGACGGCTCTGTCGGGATCGCACAGAATCTGGGCGCACGAGTTATCAGTGTGCCGGCTCGCGGCTACGGGGCGGCTCTCGCGGCGGGCATTGAAGCAGCGAGCGGAAAATACGTGATCATGGGTGACTCGGACGAGAGCTACGACTTCTCGGCTCTTTCGCCCTTCGTCGAAAAGCTTCGAGAGGGATACGATCTGGTGATGGGGAATCGATTTCGGGGCGGGATCGCCCCCGGCGCAATGCCCCCAATGCATCGATACTTCGGCAATCCTTTTTTAACCGCGGTCGGCCGTCTCTTCTTCTCCTGCAAAAATTGTGGCGACTTCTACTGCGGCCTCCGCGGTTTCCGAAAAGAAGCAATTGAAGCGTTGGAGCTGCAAAGTCGCGGGATGGAGTTTGCTCTCGAGATGGTCATCAAGGCGCAGATGCATGGCCTCCGGATCACGGAGGTGCCGACCACACTTTCGCCTGATGGTCGGGACCGCGTACCGCACCTTCGCCGATACCGGGATGGCTGGCGGAGTCTGCGCTTTTACCTTTTGATGAGCCCACGATGGTTTTTCGGTATTCCCGGTTTGATTCTGATGGTTCTCGGATGGCTGGCATCGGCCATTCTACTCACCGGTCCGGTCAGAGTGATGTCAGTCACATTTGATTATCACAGCCTTCTTTATTCAACTGCGGCGATTCTACTGGGATACCAATCGATTCTACTTTTTATTTTTGCAAAGTTGATGGCCGTTGAAACCGGTTTACATCCACCTCAAACCAAGTTCTGGTTTCTGCAAGAGCGGAGAACGCTGGAACGTTGTGTGGTTGCTGGCGTCGCGCTGATGGCTGTGGGGGTGATACTGGGAATCATCGCTGGTCGCCAATGGGAATTGACCGGCTTCGGTGCATTGAAGCCTGCCACAACTATTCGATTGGTCATTTGCTCTGTCCTCTTTTTGCTCCTCGGCGGACAGACACTTTTGGCCGGCTTCTACTTTGGACTTGTCAATTTGGTAGCCGAGAGACGGGGACTGCGCCGCTTGTCGTCGCCTGCATCGGTCGAAGGGGAGGCAGGTGCTCATGACTAAGGAGGCGGTCGCGGACGAACCGGTGTTGGGTGGAGTGCCAGGTTCTGTGAGCGCGAGCATTCGGATCCGGAGTGCAATCAAGCGTTACTGGCATTGGGCTGCTGTGGCCGCGCTCGCAATCCTCCTGTGGGCACCGCGGCTATCGGGGCCAATCGACCTGCGTTGGGATGCGGGCGTTTACTACGTGCTTGGCACCTCTCTTGCCACCGGCCATGGCTACAGAATCTTGAGTGAACCCGGCTCGCCTGAGGCGTTGCAGTATCCGCCGCTCCTGCCCGCTATTGTTGCGCTGTATCAACGCGCGTTGGGCTCAACCGACCCGGCAGTCGTCGCGCCGTGGTTGCGGATTTCGTACGCGGTGCTCTTTCTGTTCTATGCACTGGCGGTGCTTGCACTTGCCCGTCGGTATTTACGGACTGGGCTCGCTATCGTGGCCGTCGCCTTGTCTCTTCTTCAGGTTAACACTCTCTTTATCTCCGATCTGCTCTTTAGCGAGCTCCCTTTTGTTCTGATCAGTGTTCTATTTGTGCTGGTCGCCGTCGATGGTCCCTTCCGGTCGCGACCGCACCTGCGTGAGACGCTGTCGTTTGTTCTCGCGGCCGCAGGATTCCTTTTGAGAACGGCGGGAGTTGCTCTCTTGGCTGCCTGGGTTATTGAAGCACTGGCCCGACGTCAATGGCGGTTAACGGTTGCACGCGGCCTGCTCGCCCTTCTACCGGTCGTGGCGTGGCAGGCGCATGTGGTGCGAGTGCGCGGGAGTTACGATTACGCGCATCCGGCCTACGAGTACCAGCGGGCGCCCTATCAGTTCTATAACGTAAGTTATGCCGAAAATGTTGGCCCCGCGGGAGGTTCTACTCATACCGGTTCAATTCATGCGCGCACTCGCTCGCTGGCACTACGCCTAACGAAGAACCTCTGTCGGATGGGTCAGCGTCTCGGCGAAGGAATAAGTACAAGCGAGGGTTATTGGCGCGACCTTTTGATGGATGCGCAACATTTCGTTTTTGGCCGACAGGTTATTCCGCCGCGTTCAGTGCTGGTGCCAATTGTAGCTCTTTCCGCACTGGTCATTGCTGGCATCGGTATTTTTCTCCACCGTCGTATTTGGTTAGTGGCCTTTATTCTTCTCGTTTCCATCGTCCTGATCTGCATGACGCCATGGCCAGATCAATTCCAGCGTTACTTAATGCCACTGACGCCGTTCCTCGCGATCGCCGCAATGCTGGCGTTGGCTGAAATTCGTGTTGCACTGCAGATTTCGGGAGTTGCCCGTGCGACCCAGTGGGTTGGACAAGTCGCCGTGATTGGACTCCTATCACTCCCATTAATCCTGCAGATCTACACCGCCTCCGAAATTTTCTCCGTGCGTCAACAGGAAGGCGCGAGTTTTATCCTTGGTCATGGAAACGTTGGTGCGCGCGCGCTCTTCTTTTACCGTGATCCGTTATGGCGCGGGTGGGAGCAAGCGATTTTCTGGATTCGAGCACACTCTGCTCCGGACGCTATTGTAGCCACGCCTTATTCTCATCTTTGCTACCTCCTTACAGGTCGGCACGCGGTATCGCCTCCGATCGAATCAGATCCCACACGGGCGCGTCATTTGCTGGAGTCGGTTCCGGTTTCCTACGTGATTGTGGATCGCGGTTACTCCCTTGCGGCCATCGATAGGAATTCTCCCGGCTGGCGCCTCGTGCGCTCTTTTGGCGGGACAAGGCTGTATGAACGCAGCGCTGGCCCGAATCAATGATGACCGCCGGCATTACCGAGCGAACAGCAGATTGGATCGATGTTAAGCAAAGAAACATTATCCGGATCGAAGCTACTGCTGAACGTCTAACTAATAAGTATCGATTTTTGCTTGTTGGTTGCATCTTGGGGCTCTATTTAGTGCCAACAATCGAGTTGGCCAGGCGCAAATTAATCTGGACTGATGAGTTCTTTACGCTGTATCTAAGTCGATTAAATGCACGGCAACTATGGGCGGCTCTGCTAACGGGAGGCGATCAGCATCCACCTGGATTCTATCTGCTGCATCATCTGTTCCTGCGCAGTTTCGGGGAGAATCCGTGGGTGCTGCGTTTGCCAGCTATCCTCGGGTTCCTTTTGATGATGCTATGTGTGTACCAGTTTGTCGCGAAACGGACCTCAGTGACATATGGCCTCGTTGCAATGTTGATACCACTGGCTACTGCTGCTCATGAATTTGCCTATGAGGCCAGAGGCTACAGCCTCCTGCTTGGCTTTATTGCCGTTGCCGTGCTCGGTTGGCAGCAGGCCGGCGAGCCCCGCGGGTGCACAGCGGCGGCCGTGGTAATGGCAGTTGGATTAACCGGCGGAGTCTTAGGCCACTACTACGCGATCTTGCTGATACCTGCGATCGCAGCCGCCGAGATCGTCCGATCTGTCCGACGAAAAACATGGAATCTCACGATATGGATCGCCATGTGTATCCCGGTTATCCCCCTCGCTGCGTTTCTTCCCCTGCTCAAATCGTCCAGTAGTTTTGCCGCCACGTTCTGGGGAAAACCCTCGCTCAGCGGGATCCAGCTCTACTATGAAAACTTTTTGGGCTCAGCTATAACCTGTTTGCTTTTCTGTTTTGCTCTGGCTGCACTGTATCGTGTGGTCTGCTATCGGGGTGGAAATCCAACGCCCATTAGCAGCAAGATCCTACCTGTGGAGGAAATCGCTCTGGGAATTGCGCTCGGCGCTGCTCCGATCGTAGCGTACCTCTTCGGAAAGATGGTCACCGGGGTTTTCGCATGGCGCTACGCTGTCGGCGGCGTTCTCGGGCTCGCGATTCTGTTCGGCTTTTTCTGCTTCAGGCTTTTCCGCGGTAGCACGATAGCTGCCGAGCTGATTGCAATTGTCATTGCTGCATCTTTTGCGATCACCGCCCGGACAAATATGCACACGGTGGCGGGTCAGCAGGCTAGCCTTAGAGATCTTATTGCCTGCCTGGCGGGCACAGGCAACGGCTCGGAACCCGTGATCATTGCAGACTCACAGACTTTCTACACTTTGTCTTATTACAGTCCGCCCGCGATGAAAGAGCGTTACGTTTATCTGGTTGATCTGCGACGGTCACTCAAGTATCTGGGCCATGACACACCTGATCGATCGCTTTCGGTGCTGAATCGGTGGTTTGGGCTAAATGTCAAGTCCTACGAAGCGTATGTAAATTCTCATCCCGAGATGACAGTTTGGATACCGCCTAACGAAAAATGGATCTGGTTGTTGTCGGCATTGATTGATGATGGCAAGAAACTCACAGTTGTAGGTCGGTTAGGCACATCGGTCCTTTTCTCGGTAGGCGGAGTTGAGACTGAAGGAAAGCATTGATGAAAAAAGAGTCTTCACTCGTTTCAACGCTCGCTCTTCGGGAACAATACCGCGACGGCTACTGGCGCAAGAACGATCCGATTGTCGATGACCGCTTGCTCTGGCGGGCGCAGACTTTCCGGCATACGGTCCATCTTCTGCCTGGGCAGACGATCCTTGAACTTGGTTGCGGAGAGCTTCGACTCACACAAGCGCTTCTGCATGTCTCTCGCGGCGAAAATCCGATTACTGCCGTGACGTTTCAAAGCTCGGCTCCGGATTCTGCCGGAATAGATGGGGAGGTCGAGCTTTTGCGATTGTCTGAACTGCCCGGACCGCTCGCTGGACGTCGCTTCGATTGCATTGTTGCCATGGACTTGTTAGACCGCGGTAGTTCATCGGAACTGCTTCAAATCGTTCATGACCTGCTCGCTCCCGGGGGCGAGATGGTGTTTTACGAAAGTAATCCGTGGAATCCGATGCATAAGTTGCGTGGAATGTTTTTGCGGCTGGCCGGAAAAAGGGACCCTCGAAACCTTATTAACCGCCCGTGTCTTTACGAATTGCTGTCCGAGCTTGGGTTTGTCCGGGTCTACGCTGTGTTTAATGACTTCGTTTTCGCCCCGCTTACGCGGCCCTTGATCTGGTTTCTGCGTAATCTTTCGATCCTGCTCGAGAATGCACCTGTCGTTCGCAGGCTGGCGGGTTCAATCCTTATTCACGCACAGAAACCGCCGCGCCGGAAAGAGCTGCGTAAGGTTTCCCTTTTCCAGCATGAATCACTTCGTGATGCTATCTCCGTTGTCATTCCATCGCACAACGAGGAGATGAATATTGGGCCGCTGGTTGAACGAATCCTGGCGCTCTATGGCGAATATATCCACGAAATCATCCCAGTGAACGATGGGAGCACGGATCGAACCGGAGAAGTGATAGCCGAACTTGCCACCAGGGACGAGCGCATCAAGCCATTGCACCGCATCCCGCCTAACGGCGTTGGTCTGGCAATCGCCGACGGTTTGGCCGCAGCCACTGGCCGATACGTGCTCACCATGGACTGCGACTTTCAACACCTCTTGCCCGAGTTTCGCGATCTGCTCGATGGTGCGGCGGAAGGCTATGATGTGGTAATTGGCAGCCGCTTTTCGCGCCACAGCGTGCTCCTGAACTATCCATTTTTAAAGATCCTGGCTAACCGAGCCTTTCATGCGATCGCGGTAGTGCTATTCGGCCGACGAATTCGGGACGTGACCAACAATCTGAAAATTATGCGGCGGGAAGTTGTGCAAGACCTGCGCCTACGCGAGCGAGGATTTGCTGTAAACGCCGAAACCGGTCTGCAACCCATCGTGCTTGGATACAAAGTAAAGCAGGTACCCATCTCCTGGATCAACCGGACGCCCGGGATGGGGGTTTCTTCGTTTCGATTGGCCAACGTCGGCGGCGGATACTGGAACGTGCTTATTGGACTCTGGCTCCGCTGCGTCTTTCGAATTGGTCCGTACCGCGGGCTCTCACGTCATCATCCCGAGAGAGAGATTCCAACCGAGGAAATCGCACCGGGTCACGCAGGTGCTCGGTAGGCCAAGCCATAAGTTTTCTTTTTTGACAGAATATTCTCCAGCGCAGATGTCTGCAGGTGTCGCAGTAGACCGTTCGATCCGAACAGAAACGCTTAGTATGGCGGCAGGGCGTCGCTGTGATCTAATCTGTCGAATTGTGCTCTTGTTCGTGTGGCTGGCAGTATGGGCTCCACGTTTGACAGGGCCGATTAACTTCCGGTGGGACGGAAGCGCATATTACATCCTCGGAACTGCGTTAGCCGAAGGCAAAGGATACCGCCTCCTTAATGAGCCTGGAGAAATCCAGGCGGTCCAATATCCACCGCTTCTGCCAATGATCGTGGCAGCGCATCAGCGGATAATGGGCACCAGCGACTACCTCAAGGTAGGATGCGCGCTCCGGCTCACTTACTTCATCCTGTCCGCGCTGTTCCTGCTGATGGCCTACGCTTTAGCGCGGAAACTTTTGTCGCCGCTATATGCGCTGCTTGTGGGGATAATCACTGCGCTCTCATTTAGCAGCCTAATTGGACCATCAGATGTTCTTTATGCTGAAATGCCCTTTGCGGTGGCCGCCATTGGCTTTCTTCTCTGCCAGCAGAGGGGTGATCGCCCCATTTTTGCCGCCGCTAGCGGGATACTTGCTGCCGCTGCTTATCTGCTTCGGACCGCTGGGATCGCGCTGCTGCTCGCATGGATAGCAGAGAGCTTGATTTGCCGGCGATTCCGGCAGGCTGCTATTCGAGCAGCAATCTGCGCGCTCCCTGTCCTGCTCTGGCAAGGACATGTCTGGCAAGTGACTCGCAGTTACCAATATCACCATCCAGTATATCCGTACCAGCGGACAGCCTATTATTATTCGAATGTAACCTACAGCGAGAATAGCAGGCTTCGGGATCCTTTCCGTCCTGAGCTCGGCGAGATGTCTGTTCGTGACATGGCGGAAAGGTTAGTGCGGAATGCACTGGTGGGACCCGTGGCTTTGGGCGAAAGTTCGGTGGTTCCGAAATGGTTTGTGCCGTCTCTTTTAAGGCACGTAGAAGATCTGCGACTTCCTTTTTCGCGTGCTTGGCCCAAACTGATCTCAGGCGCGTTCTACTGCGGGCTATTAGCCATTGGCCTCCTCGCCCTGGGCGGCGCCGTTTTGGTCGCTACTGGGCCGCAGTGGTTCCTGTCGCTCTACTTCGGAATCACTCTGGCAACAATCTTACCGACACCCTGGCAAAATCAATTTTGGCGCTACCTCGCGCCAATGGCGCCAGTCACCCTGATTTTCTTGTTCGTATCCCTACTTGCGATTCGCCATTGGTTAGTGTGCCAACAGCCCAGACGAGCACATGCCACTGGAACGCTCGCCGCAATCGTTCCGCCCGCCGCCATGTTCCTGGTCCAGCTCGCTATCACGGCGCATCTGTTCCGATCCATGGGCCCCGTCAGCTATTATGATGCAGCTGGCCGGGAGCGTGATTTTAAACTGATCGACTACGGAAGTGAATGGCACTCGCTCGATCCCGCCTTTGAATGGCTTCGACGCAATACTGCGAATTCTGCAGTAATTGCCACCACGGTCCCGCATCTCGGTTATCTCCGCACAGGGCACAAGGCGGTTTTGCCGCCATTCGAGCGAAATCCGGATACGGCGACTCATCTACTCGATGAAGTGCCGGTAAACTATCTGGTAATCGATAGCTTCGAGCGGCCGGGAGTTAGCGAGCGGTATGCCGCCCCGCTTGTCGCACAAAGACCACTGGATTGGCGGTTAGTTTTTACTGCACCCGACGGCAGGACACGCGTTTATGAACGAAGTCGCTGAACTTGGCCTCAAGTCGCCGGTTTCCGTAGCTAGACAGGGAATGCGCGCAATAGGAGGTAATCGGCAGCGATGGTTGCTGGTCGCGGTTTTCATGATCGCTGCGCTCCTTCGAATTTACCTGGCGGGGCGCAGCGGCCTCCGCCCGGACGAGCTTTTCTCGTTAGGCTTGGCCACCGGACACAGCTTGGAGCATTCTGCGGCCGTCGCCAATCCGCGTCTCGGTGATTTTGTCGAACCGGATCATGCTGTGCCGGTAAAGGAGTTTCGCCGCTACCTGAAACACGATAATCCGCCGGCCACTCCCTTCCGTGTCATTCGAGCGGTACTGCTTTCCGATACAAGTCCGCCACTTTACTATCTCCTTCTTTACGCTTGGACTCTAATCTTCGGCGCCAGCGACATATCGCTTCGGTTATTTTCGACGGTATGTTCGCTTGCTTGTTTGCCTTTCGTCGCGGCGATCGCACGGCGCACAGGCGGAAAGGCGGCGGTGTTGGCAGGATGCGTCCTGTTTGCGCTCTCGCCGTTGGCCATTTTTTATTCGGCGGAGGGTCGTATGTACACGCTTCTATGGCTGTGTGTACTCGTAACCACGTGCGTTTCGCTCGTAATGCGCCAACGCGGAGCAAGAGTCGTTCTCTTCGCGCTTTGGATTGTCGCGTCTGCTGCTGGATTTTTGACTCACTACTTCTTTATATTCCCGTGGCTGGCGATCGTCGCGTACCTTGTTGCAAGCCCGGCTAAGCTTAATCGACTGCATCTGATGGCGTGTGTTCTCGCGACGGCTCTACTAATTCTGCCATGGTACATCTGGATACCCGAAACCTTCACTGGTTGGCGGATCACTAAGGACTGGCTGAAATCGCGACCGATGCATTTCAGTCTTTTCACGGCGTTACGCGATGGGGTGTTCCAATTTTTCTACGGACACGACAGACATCTTTGGTTAGGCTACCGAGCGTCAAACTTGCCAGCTTTCTTGCTCTTTTGTGGCATCGCAGTCCTGATGCTATGGAAATTGCGGTTCCGCGTATTAGCCCGAGGGCGGCTGCTTCTTGGATTGGTATTTGCGGCCGCCTGCGCTGGGCCTCTCGTCTTCGACATTCTGCAACACAGCTACACGATTGCCTGGCCGCGTTACGCCATCGCTGCGCTGCCGGCGGCGTACTTGCTGACAGCTGCCGGACTCGCCTGCCTACGCTCGCGGACCAGAGTTATTACGCTCTCTCTTATCGTCCTGGCATGGGCACCAAACCTGTTGATAATGAATCTTGACCCATCTCACTGGATGCCGATCCGAGAAATATCACGCGCAGTGTCCGCGAATGAAAATTCGGCCGATTTGATCCTCGTGCATTCCATTCCTTCTGGAGTGCTTGGGGTTGCACGGTACGCCAACGGCCCTGCGGCGATGGCTTCGTGGATCGGCCAACTCGGAAATCGTCGGGTGCCGGAATCGGTACAGCAATTGGCTGCTGGTCGAAAGCGAATCTTATTTGTGAAGCTCCATGAGGTGGGAGAACCGGCTCCGGAGGAGAACTGGCTACGCGCAAATGCTACGGTCTTCAGCGAGACGCGCTGGGAATTGGCGGAGGTGGTCGATTTTCGGCCGCACGGCACGGACACATTCTGATTTTTGTCCCGCACTGAGCCTGGAGCTCCCGAAATTATCACAACCGAGTAACTGCGATTCAAACCGGCAGACATATTTGATGGAATTCAATTCGCATTTAGATTCCACGTCAATTGTCGAGGCAAACCCGCCGCCTTCATTTGACACGCATATCCCAATCGCTCGTGTCGCGCGGAATGTTTTGTCGATCTTCGTCTTAGCGTTGCTGACTTATTACCTGCTGTTTCGGTTGCCATTTTGGTTTCCGCCGCGGCAGCGACTAATGTCAGCATCATATGCATTTGGCTTTAACAACAGCATTGCCATACTGGCGATGGCGGGGCTGTTGGGCGTTGTTACGCTGTTCAATTTGGTCCGGCGGCGTGAAGCAATTGCGCTACCGGTCCAGTTCCCAAGCCAGCGCGCGGTGGACGCGACGGGTTCAATCAGGATGGCGTTCGCGATTGTGGCTTTGGGTTACGCCCTGCTCACCGGTGCAATGTATGTCTACAATGTGCGCGTGGCCCCGCCATTGATGTGGGAAACGCGGCACCTTCTCCACAGGACTTGGCTGATGGATCTTTACGGACTGCGGCCATATACCGAAATTTCCGCAGAATATGGGCCGATCCTTACTTACTCGCCGTCATTTATGTACTGGGTGCTCAGACCCATTGGCAGCTCACATGAGATGGCCTATTTCGCCTGCCATCTGCTCTTAAACCTGGGCGGTCTCTGGTGCGCGTATTACGTGCTGTCCCGTGCAATCATGCCATCGGGCGCGCGGGTTGTGGCTTTCGCTATTCTGGCAACTGCAGGTTTCGGGCTGTGGATGGGAGTCAATGGGGTGCTGATACGGTATCTATTCCCATTCGCCGGTCTGCTATTGGGCCATCGCGCAATTGGCTGGGCGCTGTCCTGGCAAAGTTATATAAAATCGTGGGTTGGAGCCGTCACAATTGGGTTGTTGCTGTTGATCGCGAATGTCCTTCTCTCTCCGGAGGTCGGGGTGGCGTTCGCTCTTGCATGGATCAGTTATGCCGTGCTAACGGCACGCGGCGGCCCACGGATTCTCACAGCCTCCATCGTGGCGCTTTTCGCCGCTGCACTGCTATGCTGGCTATTCTTGCCGGCCGCATATTACGGCACACTGCTGCAGTTCTCCGAAGGCGCCAACAATCTGCCGCTATTACCAGCTCCGCATCTGCTCTTATATATTCTAACGCTTTTCTTGATCGTCCCCCCGCTCTTAGCCGTAAGCGTACGGAAACCGCAGACTGGCAATGTGTCCAGTGCAGCAATCTGCGGCGCGCTAGGCATCTTGTGCGTAGTAATGGCGCCCGGCGCGCTCGGCCGTTGCGATCCCCCACATGCCTTGCTCTATGGTATGGGAGCCTCAATGCTACTCATGATCCGATTGGCAAACATCTCGCGTCGAACATTTACAGCTTACGCGATCGCATACGCTGCCGTTTTCATTGTCTTTATCGAAGTCGTGAATCTGCTTGTCTTCTATGGAGTATCGCCAAAAACGGTACTGTCGGGCCATCCCTTGGCGAAAATAGCCCAAAGATTCAGACGTGCTTCGAGTACTCACCACCTGGATGCGGCTACCCTTTCGGCACTCGATCGTTATCCGCGACTTGGGTTGCCGTTCGCGAGCTTTGGGGATCCGGCTGTGGAAAAATACGTAATTACGCATGGTAAGCTCGAACCCGAGTACTACGTCGCGATTGTCGGCGTTTACAGTGCGTCGGCTTTGGAACGCAAACTGCGAGATGTCGCCAAGGCGGAGTACCTATTGGTACCGTTTTACATTACGTCCAACGGCTCGCCACCTGATCTCTGTGCTGGATATCTCAAGAGTTTACGAGAATGGTTTCTCTACCCAGCGAAGTTACGTTGCCGCGCCGATCCACTTGATCCTTTCACGACTCTTAAGTCCTTCATTGCCGATCACTACACGGCTGTTGAGCAGGTCGGGTCGTGTTGGGTCCTGCGCAGGGTCAGCAGTGTATCCACTGCACCGCCTCCTCGTGGCACCATCTCGCTTCGCTCGTTTAATCCCGTAAAAAATCGATAGCGGCTCGATGGGGAGTTGTGCATGAAGAGAGGCGCCACGACGCTGGAAACTTCTATGGCTAAAGATCGAAAAGGCCTTAGCACCATCATAAGGGGAAAACTCCTAACAGGAAAAAGGCGGCTGACGGAGTTCGGCATCCGCCCATACTTCTTGCGGCCGAAAGTTAAACACATTCATGGTCCCAATGAAATCTCTTACAAGTTAGAGGAAATGCTGGTGACCTCGGTTGTCCGCAATGGCGAGTTATACGTGAGATCGTTTCTGGATCACTACCGCGCAATGGGTGTGAAGCATTTTGTATTTCTCGATAACGGCTCGACTGATCACACACTTGAAATGCTTTGCGCGCAGGATCAGGTGACGGTGCTCAAAACCGATGCTCCATACAACAAGTACGAGAATACGATGAAGAGATATTTAGCGGAAAGGTTCTCAGCTGGCCGATGGAATCTATGCACTGATATCGATGAATTCTTTGATTATCCGTTCTCCAAAACCTTAAGTTTGGGCGATTTCCTTCGTTACCTCAATGAGAACAATTACACGGCTGTTGTCACCCAATTGCTGGACATGTTCTCTGAAGTACCGCTCAACAAGTTGGAGAGCAAGCCGGATGACATGCTGAGGGAGAAGTATCCTTTCTATGATATCTCCTGTATTGAGAAGGAAGACTACCTCTGGTCAAAACGTTGCAATCCGGAGATTAAAATGCATTGGGGTGGAATACGCAAAATGGTATTCGGCACGAGTAATGGGCTAACAAAATCAGCGCTTGTCCTGATGGATGGTAAGGTCAAGCCATTCATTAAATGGCATCACGTAGAAGGAGCGCGTATGGCTGACATCTCATGTCTGCTTATGCACTATCCATTTGTGAGTTCTTTCTACGCGAAGGTGGAAGACGCTGTCCGTACCGGCCGTTACGGGATGAGAGTGACGGACGAGTACAAGGCGTACGCAAAAAGCCTGGAGGACAGCGCCACCGTGAACTTTAAACTTCGATCGGCGCATCGGTTCATCGGCCTTGAGCAGTTGATCAAGGATCGATTTCTCATTGTTTCAGAGAAATATCAGCACTGGGTAAACGAGCATGCGCGAGAACCGCTCCCTGTCCGTTAACGTTGGCAAATCGATCACATTAACGCAGAAATCGTTACTATTCGGAATATAGAGCCGGCTGATGTATATTCCGTCCATATTTGTTAGGCACTATGTCACGGGTCGCTAACACACCGTTGTCTGCGCACAAGATGCCCCAGCTGGATGCATTGCGCGCGTTCGCGATTCTTTCGGTGTTGTTTGTGCACTTCGTTTCGCGGCCGCCTCACTGGCTGGCGATTGTTCCGTGGGCGGCCTGCGGCGTACAGCTGTTCTTTGTCCTGAGCGGTTTCTTAATCACGGGCATTCTGCTCGACGGCCGCAAGCAGGTTGAAGCTGGCGTTAGCCGATTCTGGATGCTCCGACAGTTCTACACAAGACGCTTCCTCCGCATATTTCCGCTGTATTATGCAGTGGTCCTAATTGCGTGGATCATAAGGCTGCCGGGCTTTACCGATACTCTAGGCTGGAATCTGTCGTATTTAACAAACTTTTACATTGTTCAGAACGGCCGGTGGATCGAAGCGGCGTCCCACCTGTGGACGCTTTCAGTCGAAGAGCAATTCTACCTGGTCTGGCCCTGGGTCGTGCTGTTCCTACCAAGTAGGTGGTTACTAGGCACCTTCATCGGCGTAGCGATTTTTGCGGTCGGGTACCGCGTGCTCGCCAGCACTTGGTTCGGGCCGTTGGCGGGTATCACGCCGTTTGCCTCGTTTGATTGCTTTGGCGCTGGAGCATTGCTGGCCCTGGCGCAGCGACGTGAGAAGGCAGGTGATCCGCAGCTGCATCGAATACTTTCCGTTATTGGACTTTCGCTTGGAGCCCCACTGTTGATTTCAGGCCTCGTTTGGCATTTCCTGCCGCAATCAGTTGCGGGCAGGATAGGGTTGATGAATTCGGCGATGCCGCTTCTCTGCATGCCGCTGATCTCTCGTGCTGCAGAGGGCTTTACCGGTATTCCCGGTATTTTGCTTACTCGAAGACCGATCCTGTATATCGGAAAGATCAGCTACGGAATATACATCTTTCATGTGCCGGTCGTCTACCTGATCAATTTGAATGGCTCGAAGTGGCTGAACTGGCTCCCGTTGCCGATTCCAATCTCCGCGGTGTTTCTCATAGCAACGGTGACAGTGGCCGCTATCTCGTGGCATTTTTTTGAGCGCCCAATCAATCAGCTAAAGCGGTTTTTCCCTTATCGTGAAACCGGGTCACATCGCCAACCCGAGATACGATTTCCCGGAATGAGCCAAGAGATAGAGCTCGAGTCAGTCTCCAATCCGATTCCCCCAGGATGATTGAACGAGCGAGTACCTGGGAGGTGTAATAGCAACATTATTCCCCGGCCGATTGCCTAAGGACGTAGATGCTCCGAGGGCACAGCCAGCTGTCTCTGTAATCAACTTGATTCACTATTTTACCGTTGGGATCGGCGCGATCCGTAACCAGATATTTGGTATGATCAAAGCGCCGGTTCAGGAAGTCGAAAAAAGCAAAGTGCATAGTATTGGATCCAATGTACCGGCGAGTTGGATTCAATCCCCCGATGCGAGCGATCCATTCGTCGAATGCGCCTTGGTAGCAACTCCAAGTCATGTTTCCACCGACTTCCTGCGGCGCAGCACCAGCAGAGCGTGCTATTTCCGCTGCCCGCCAGCTTGCTTCGGCTCGCGCAAGGGTGCCGCGTGTCCAGAGCGAGGAGACCGAAAGCATGACGAGACATAACGTGGCGGTTGTTCCCTTGCACCAGCGTGGCCATGTGGGTGCCATCTTTCCCAGGGCGAACACAGCGAAAGGCAGGAATTGGATCAGATAAACATCGTAAAACTGGGCATAGACCAACTGCAGTCCCAGCAGAGCCATCCCTGAAAGCACGACGAACCACTCTGCTGTTGATAACCTCTGCCAGTTTTGGCGATCAAGATACCTTCGCGATAAAAGCCAGCCGAAAAGAACGGCAAAGCCAGCGGTCAACAAGGTGAGGGCAAGATGCCTTTTGAAACCAAAAGGGGAAGTTTGAGCGTTGGGCAAAAGCCACGCCAGGTACGGCATCAGAATGCGCGGCAAATAGAAAAAGTATCCGATGCAGACTCCGGCGATCAGATACATAATCCAGACGCCGGCCAGCCAAAGATCTGAGCGAGAAAACGCCGCCCCATCTGATTTAGGAGGCTCTCGTCCAGTCCAGGTATTTCGTACCAGTAATACCAGAAGCGGGAGGAGCGGCAACAGAAATAAACCCACGTACTGGAGGATCACAGTTGGACGCCAGAGAACATCCCCCCCCAACCGGGAAAAATCCCGCATGTACGCAACCTGCTCCGCGAGCCGCACTTTTTGGGTGAAGGTCGCTCGGCTCACACCCAGGGTAAATTGCCAGAACGTAACCAGCAGAGGCAGCACGAGCCCGATCAGGTACAGAGGTGTCTTCCGCACACGTTGCTGCTCGAAAATGATCCAGGTGGCGAGCAAACCGGCCACCAAGGCGACCCCAAACTGGCGTGTGCCGATCGCGGCACAGGCGGCTACCGAGGCTACTGCCATCAGAAGGGGACTTTCTTGACTGAGACCACGCGTATAAAGCCATAAGGCAAGAATTTGCCAGCCGAGGAACTGGACATCTGTCTGGAAGGTAAAGCTCAAAAATAACACCGCCGGGCTGGAGAGCACAGCGAATATCAGCAAACTAGCCTCATTGTCTGGTACCCCAAAATCCCGCAGCAGGCAATAGAGAGCAATTATCCCAAAGATCAGGAGAATTAGGCTGGAGAAGCGCAGGATTGTGAAGGAGTAACCGAAGATCTGCGCCAGGAATGCCGCCCAGTAAATCTGAGCAGGCATATTCGCTGCAGCCCAGTCATTGAGGTGATATTTACCGGTAGCAAGCAGGTGGCGAACGGTCAGACCGTAAGCCCAATCGTCGTCAACCATCATTTCCCTGACCGGGTTGATGAGCGCGGCGACAAGGAAAAGCAAAAGCAGGAGCAGACAAAGACCCGGAAATTTCCGCATCGCTGCCAGCCTAGGCCGCTCCAGCGCGTGAGACAAGCTGTGCATTAACCAGCGGCAACTAATCATTTGATGCTGGATCCACAAAACGAATTAATCGACAGCCGATTCCATTCTAAACCATGATTGCAGACGAACGCGAAGCGCCGCTCGTAGCGGTGATTATCCCTTGTTACAACCAGGCGCAATTTTTGCCGGAAGCGGTTGAGAGCGCATGGTCGCAGACGTACCGCAAAATGGAAGTTGTCGTGGTCGACGACGGTTCTACTGATAATACGGCGGAGGTGGTGGCGCGCTACCCAAGTGTTAGATACATACGACAAGAGAATCGAGGTTTGGCTGGGGCGCGGAATGCCGGGTTCCGTGCCAGCAGAGGAGAATACGTCCTTTTTCTGGACGCGGACGACCGGCTGACACGGGATGCAGTCAAAGCCCACTTATCCTGCTTTGCAAAACAGCCGGAAGCGGGGTTCGTAGTCGGCGACATCGACCAGATTTCTTTGGACGGATCTTACATTGGGTCACCACGTTGGCCGATCCTCGAAGCAAGTCATTACGAGGAATTGCTCAAAGTAAATCACGTAGCAAATACCATCGCGGTGATGTTCCGGCGGACGGTGATTGAGCGGCTCGGCGGTTTTGAAGCGTCGTGCTCGCCAGCGGAGGACTACGAACTTTTGCTACGCGCCGCGCGGCTATTCCCGAGCGCGCATCATCACACCGTTGTCGCCCAATATCGGCGTCATCCGGCAAACCTCTCACGCAAGGGCACGGCAATGCTGCGAGCAATGCACCGGGTGATGGAGATCCAGTTGCCTATAGTGAATGGGGATTCGCACCTGGTCAGAGCTCGGCGCCAAGGCGTGCGTTACTGGCGCGATCGCTTCGGTCCGACCACGATCAAACAGCTATTTGCGCATCTTCGCCGCTGCGAGATTCGGGCAGCCGCATCGGCAGCCGTTGCATTACTCTGGTACGTTCGCGGTCGCCTCTTTCTCTTTCCCTGGATTTATCGACACGAAGGGTTGAATTACCTTCGGCGTCGTTTCCGTCTGCAGCATAACCGCGAGCATCGTCCTGTGAGAACGGTTGTCAGCCGTTAGGCGCAGCCCTGGAAAGTATTTGTTAGTCGTGGATCGATGAAATCAGAAGCTCAACTTTGGAACGGATTCATTCGATCTTGTAAGCTATTCCCGGAGCGGCCCGCGATTGATCTGGGCCGACCAGTGACTTACCGCGAACTGGCGCAGCGCGCCAAACGAATTGCTGCGACGATCCAAGCAGGACTAACGAATAGCGACATCCCGCTTACTGCCGTGTTTGTCTATCGGTCCGAGACGGCTTATTCCGCTATCCTTGGGGCATTGATGGCCGGTCATGGGTATGTGCCCTTGAACCGGACATTCCCGGTGGAGCGAACACGACTGATGCTGGAAAGGTCAATGTGCCGTTCCATGGTGGTGGACGCCGGGTCCGAGCCACAGTTAGAGGCGTTGTTAGCGGGCATCGAGACTCCACTACTTATCCTTTGCCCGGACCGATCGGACGTGAGTCAGTTGGCCGCCAAGTATCCGGTGCACCGGATCGTAGGCGCAAATGACCTCGCTAACGCGGATGAGTGGCGTGCAGTAGATGTGGCCGCAAACTCAATTGCTTATCTTCTGTTCACCTCGGGGAGCACCGGGCAACCGAAAGGCGTGATGGTGTCTCACGCGAACGTGCTCCATTACGTTGAGTACGTAACGCAACGCTACGCCTTCACCAGTGACGATCGTGTGTCACAAACATTCGATCTGACGTTCGATTTATCGGCCCACGATATGTTTGTCGCCTGGCACAACGGGGCTTGCGCCTGTTGTCCCACTCAAAAACAGTCAATTAAACCGGGAGCTTTTATAAATGACGCTCGGTTGACCGTGTGGTTTTCTGTCCCTTCGGCGGCACTGTTCATGCGCCGTCTCGGAGTGCTTAAACCTGGGATGTATCCGCGGTTACGACTAAGTTTATTTTGCGGCGAGGCATTACCTGTAGAGATCGTCCGGCAGTGGGCGCTGGCCGCCCCGAACTCGGTGATCGAGAATCTGTATGGCCCAACCGAGCTAACTATCGCCTGCACGGCTTATAGATGGGACGATACGAGCTCACCGGCCGAATGCGAGCACGGCGTCGTGCCAATCGGGAAGCCATTCGACGGGATGGAAACAGTAATCGTGGACGAGGAATTGCGGGAAATAGAGGACGGAGCTAGGGGCGAGCTACTCATGACCGGGCCGCAGCTTACCCTAGGTTATTGGCAGGACGAGGAAAGGACTCGAAAGGCTTTCGTTACGGTTCCCGGCAGACCCGGCAGCTACTATAGGACAGGCGATCGGGTACGCCGTCGGGCATCGGGTAAACCACTTACATATCTTGGACGTCTGGACAGCCAAATCAAGGTACTCGGTCACAGGGTTGAACTCGGAGAAGTGGAATCCGCTGTGAAAGAGGCATCGGGACTGGACGGAGCCGTTGCGTTCGGATGGCCGACGACGGCAAGCGGTGCGGAAGCCATCGAAGTTTTTCTGCAGGCAGACGACGTCGATGTTAAATCGTTGCTCGCCGAAATTAAAAGAAGGCTTCCTCCGTACATGATGCCGCGGAATATCCGTCTACTGAGCCATTTCCCACTCAACGCCAATGGAAAATTTGATCGTGATGCTCTTCGCAAGAAACTCGAGGAATCCCCGCGCACTCAACCCCAGAAGGTGGAGCGAACGGCGCTGTCGTTCCCAGGTTAATTCTGGGCAGAACATGCCGCTCCGATGGAGCTTCAGAGGTGTTTTTAAAACATAACTATAAACACTGCGCTCCTAGCGGAGCTTTCCCGACCCAGCGCAGCGAGGCAAAATCATCATGCCGCAACACGCTGCGAGCGCTGTCAGGTGCGACTTTATTGCGGCAAGCAAATTATGGCGGCAAAGGTACGTTGTGCAGCCAACGCCGCCGTGCGAGCGCCGTTAGGCGTGACAGAACATGTCGCTCCGATGGAGCTTCAGAGGCGTCTTCAAAAACATAACTATAGACATTGCGCTCCTAGCGGAGCTTTCCCAATCCAGCGCAGCGAGGCAAAATCATCATGCCGCAACATCGCGGGAGCGCCATCGGCGCGACATGTCTATAGCCTCGCACGTTACCTAGCCCCATGAGCTCCATTGGGAGCGGCATGTGGACTGCTCATAATGGCTAATACCTACACGCAAATATACCTCCACGTTGTATTCGCGGTCTCGGGTCGCGTTTGCGTGATTAACGCGGCCCGGCGCGAAGAGCTGCAAAAATACATCACCGGGATCGTCATGCGAAAGGGCCAGAAATTAATCGCCATCTATTGCATGCCCGATCACACGCACGTCCTGCTTGGTCTGAAACCGAACATCACGCCATCAGATTTAGTCGGTGAGGTAAAGACCGGTTCAACCGATCACATCAATGAGCAGCAATGGATTTGCTGCCGATTTTCATGGCAGGCGTTTGGGCCTGTTTTCAAAAACGGGCCAAACTTTACGGCGGGGGCCGCCGAGCCGCGAAGACGCAAGTGCGGCTAGGGAAGCCGGGCGCCTACGTTAAGTCCGCCCCCTCACCGCCGTAAACCAAGCGCCCGCGCGCCCTGTTCCGCTCCCAGTGTCCGCCAGCTTTGCGCACTAGCTGCCTATGTGTCGAACATCAATAAGGATCAATGTAGGAAGGTTATGGTGCGTTTTCGGTTTCTCATTCGCATCTGGATCGAGTAGCTGATTACATTCACAATCAAGAAACACATCATCGTAGAAAGTCGTTTCAACAGGAATACGTTGAATTTCTGGAGCGACACCATGTTCCGTATGATCAGCGTTACACTTTCAAGCCGACAGATTGATGCTCGATGGCGAACATGTCGCTCCGATGGAGCTTCAGAGGTGTTTTCAGAACATGACTACAGACGTTGCGCTCCTAACGGAGCTTTCCCGAGCTGGCGCTTGAAGGCAAAATCATAATGCCTCAACACGGTGCGAGCGCTGTCAGGTGCGACATGTTTATAACCGAAAATGCACCTGGATGGACAAGCTCCGCTGAGGGCGTCACGTAATATCCTGCAAGGCAAGCGACATGGAAACACGAGATGCATCAACACAGCCGAGCGCCGGAGGTGCAACATGTCTATAGTCCTCGTGGCATCCTATCCGATAAGCTCCATTGGGAGCGGCATGTGGGTTTCGCTTCCGGGTATTAGCACTCGCCAGGTAGCCATAAAGAGATGAATTGGATTCGTAACTGGATACGCAGCTTTCCTGAACTGCAAAAGGAGGCGATTACGGACGCGATCGATTCCGCCAGCCTGGCGAAGGTCCGCCGCGCGTTGCGCCTGCTTGAGAAGTTAGGGCCGGATCAACGCGGCCCAATCCTGAATATTGAATTGCTCAGCACATTTAATCTCGAGCCTGTTCTCCCGGTGCTACAACTCGCTCTGGATTGTCTGCCGAGTCGAGCGAACCTCCGGCTTGCTCCGCTCGACGCCATTGAGTCTCATATCTCGCAACATGCGAGCTCGGAATCGCAGGAGTCTCTGCATGCACGCGTCGTAATTTGGCGGTTGGAGGAATTGTTGCCGGAGGCGCTTTATCCTTTTTCAAATGGCTTTCCGGACCAACTCTCGTCCCGTGTCGATCAAGTCCGGGATAGGATGGAACGGGTGGTTAGCTTACATGAAAAGAGCGCCCACGGCGTACCGTTGTTCCTTTCCACAATTATGGTTCCCGTCCACACCTCGAACCGGGTATTCGCAGCCCAGCACCGCGCCGGGCTGTTTGGTTCAGTGGGGCGGCTTAACCAAAAGATTTATGAACTCGCCACAGGTAATAGCAGCGTCCATGTGCTGGATCTTGCTGGATGGGCCGCGTTGGAGGGAAGGACTCATACGGATGCGACGCTTGATTTCATGGCGCGGCAGCCGTTGAGCGCAAAGGGGCAAGTCGCAGTTGCCCTGTTCATCGCGCGATATTTGCGTCCGCTCGTTATGCCCGTCCGGAAGGCGCTGGCGATTGATTTGGACAACACACTTTGGGGCGGTGTGGTAGGCGAGGACGGGATAGTTGACCTCAAGCTCGGTCACGACTTTCCAGGCAATGTCCATCTGCGGATTCAGCGGGAACTGCTCGAGTTGCGAAACAGGGGAGTGCTATTGGTGCTGCTTTCTAAGAATAACGAGGCAGATGCGCGGGAAGCTTTCAATTCACTGCCGGACATGCTTTTAAAGTGGGACGATTTTGCAGTTCGCAAGGTCAACTGGAACCACAAGCACGAGAATTTGCGCGATGCAGCTCGAGAGCTGGGTCTCGGTCTCGACAGCTTTGCTTTTTTGGATGACTCCGATTACGAGCGGGAGCAAATGCGCCAATTCGTACCCGAAGTGTTAATCCTGAATGAAAGTTCGGATCCATTGCACACGCTCCGCTCGTTATGGGAAACAGACGCGTTTGACTCGTTGACTGTGACAGAAGAGGACCGCCTGCGGCATTGTGATTACACTGTGCGCGCTGCCCGAGATGTTGAAGCACATCAGGATGATTTGGAGGCGTTTCTCAAGTCGCTAGAAATGGAAGCGACGATCGAGGAGATCGGACCATCAAATATAGACCGGGCATTGGCGATGATAGGGAAGACAAATCAGTTCAATCTGACGACGCGGCGTCATTCCCGCGCGCAACTGCAGACGATGCTGGAGACGCCTGGTTCCGTCGCATTGGCCTTGCGATTGCGCGACAAATTTGGCAATCAGGGGATTGTTGCGCTTCTACTTGCGATTCCCGCCGGGGATAATGCGACGCTGGCGATCGACACTTTTTTGGTAAGTTGCCGTGCGCTGGGCCGTGGAGTGGAAGATGCTCTCTGGGCAGCAATGGTGAATCGGGCGAATCGACGAAGCGTGCGGAAGTTAGAAGCCGAATACCTTGCCACGGCAAAGAATGGGATTGTGGCGGATCTGTACGACAGACTAGGTTTGCAGCGCATCAAGCAAAACTCGGCTTCGACGTGCTATCGATTAGCACCCGTCAGGCAGTACTCTTTCCCATCATGGATCAACCTGGCGATGAAGAGCGATGAACAATAGCGATCCTCTGTTGCGTCTGCTGACGGATTTTTTCAACCTCCCGCCGGACACGCATCCGCAGGAAATCAGTCAACAAGCCATAGCGTCATGGGACTCATTAGCGATGGTGCAACTAATCGCCGATCTGCAGGGGACCTTCTCGGTCGAATTCGACCTGGAGGAGATTGAGGCGCTGCGCAGTTATGATGAGATTTGGCGTGCTCTTTCCAGGAAAGGAACGTCTTTCAAAAGGCCAACGCAGTCATCATTATGATGGGCGCTACCGAATGAAAAAGATTACCCCGGAGGAGGTACGACAATTTCTTTTAGTGAAATATGCGCAATCCCTCAAGGACCTGGGACTGAATCCGGCTGAAATTCCAGACAGTTTTGATTTCCTCCTGAGTGGTGTAATCGATTCTTTCGGGATACTCGAGATGATCAGCTCAATCGAAGACAAATTCCGCATCCACCTGGACTTGGCGACGTTGGATGCGGAACAGATTACACTCTTAGGGCCGCTTTCGCAGTACGTGGCACAAAATTGGAAGGCAGAGTAATCTGCCGGCGGTTAGTTGCTCGGGTGCGGCAAGGTGATCTATGATGCTTCTTTATCAGCATGCGCCCATCTTCATCCACGGGTTTAATCACCAGCTCGGTCGTATTCGCCGTGACCTGAACGAATTAAAGGCTCAGAAACTTCTCATCGGCGATGTTAACGCTCTCAGCGCCGTTGGCTATGGCCACAACTTCGGGTTGGGCAGAGATGAGACTCTTTTGAGCCTGACTATTACTCCATTATCCTCCGCTTTGAAAAGCGCCGGAGAACTGCGCGCTCTGGTCTTTCAACATTGTTACGCCGAGAGCGCTGTCTTGCGTTACGACGTCAACGAAACTGATATAGCGTTGCGAAATCGTTACTTTCCCGCAGAGGTGATGCGAGAGCTCCAACTCGATCATGTGCCGTATTTCTGTTCGTTCGCTAGTGGCTGCGCCGGGTTCATCTCAGTCTTGATCGCTGCGGCCGCTCTGTTCTCGAATTCAAATGAGCGACCGGCAATCTGCGTGATGGCCGACAGTATGCCACCTGGCGTACCTTACGATATGGTGCGGGAACGGATTCTAGGATCAGATAACAGCTCCGCTTTTTTGGTCCAGCGCGAATCATCTGCTTATCAACTGCTCGGAATCAACTATTACTCCACAACGCGAACTGCGGTTCCTTTTGTTGAGATCGTAAAACGGACTGTGCAGATGATACAGGGTCTTGCGGCTGGTCTCGGCTTGGATTTGGCTGGGAGTGATGTCGCTATTCATTATCCGAATATCTTCCCGGACACGTGGAAGATGGTGACACGATATCTCCGCATCCCCCGTATCGAACATGTCATGGATGAAATGTCCGAGCGCGCGCATTGTGGTGCGACAGATTCGGTCATTTCCCTGGCGAAGCTGTATCGCGGTCAGGGTGGTCGAATTCATATTGTGGTTAACTATGGTGTTGGCCTGCATCTGGGCGTTTGTATTTTGCAGGAGCGCGATTTCGACGGAGCTGGAAATTGATCACCATCATTTGCCTCAGCGGTATCACAATCTACCCGCGAAGGCAGCTCCTTTTGCGGAGAGAAAGTCGGTTTCAGAAAAATAGGGGATGAAATTCGAAGATGAGGAGCCGGAGCGGTTTCTTCCTGGCATTAAAAATCGGATCCTTCAGGCACTTGCTCGTCACGCGCCGGGAGCGACGAGTTGGCGGGTGTGGCTCAACCGGTGGCGCGGTGTGCATATCGGGCAGAATGTATGGATCGGTTATGACGCCATAATAGAAACGTCGCGTCCAGATTTGGTCACCATCCGTGACCGCGCCACAGTTCAAATACGCGCCACAATCATCGCGCATTTCCGTGAGCAGCTCGGCGTAGTTATTGAGGAGGATGTTACCGTCGGGCCAGGGGCAATCGTGCTGCCTAACGTCACCATCGGGCGTGGGTCGATCGTCGCTGCGGGAAGCGTTGTAACAAAATCGGTCCCTCCCAAAACCATGGTGCAGGGCAATCCGGCGCGGCCCATCGCCACCGTCGAAACCCCGCTGCGAATGGATGTTTCACTGAAAGAGTTTAGCAAGGGTTTGCGACCGATTCGAGAGAATCCAGCCGAGAAATGAGGCCTGTCCGCTGGTGGTCAAACTCTCAATGTTAGGAATCCTCGCAATCACCTTCCGATCAACGTTGTAAGGCTTTAACAACACATGCCTAAATCCTCATCGGAAAACCGCGGGGCGCTGCAGGCCGCTATCGGAACATTTCGCCCCGAAAGCAAGGGGAATCTTGCATCGCGATCACGCTTTGTCGGCTTCGTTGGGTTTGCCGCTCTACTGGCTGCGGCTTTCGGTAAGCCGTTGGTTGCGCTTTTTGTTCACGCGGCAAATAGCAACCTGCATTCATATATTTTGTTGGTGCCATTTGTTTGGGGCTATCTTTTCTATATCCGCCGCGACCAGCCGCACGCCGAATATGGTTCATCGCCGGCTTGGGCGGCGATTCTACTGGTTATCGGATTGGCAGCGCTTGGAATCGCGGAAAGTGTCACAACTCTCAGCCACAACGATTATCTGACTCTCATGGCTCTTTCCTTTGTTTGTTCGCTTACCGCCGGCGGATTCCTTTTCCTTGGACGAAAATGGATGAGCGACATGGCTTTCCCGTTTCTCTTTCTGATTTTCTTATTACCGATGCCCGACGCGATGGCCAACGCCCTTGAAACAGCTTCAAAGCTGGCCTCCACCGAAGCCGCAAATGTATTTTTTAACGTGACCGGCACTCCTAATTTGCGGGACGGAACGATCTTCCGACTGCCGAACATTACGATTCAGGTGGCCCAGGAGTGCAGTGGGATCCGCTCGAGCTGGGTGCTTCTTATCACCAGTCTTCTCGCCGCGAACTTATTTTTGAAAAGTCCGTGGCGAAGAGTCGCACTGGTGGCGGCCGTAATCCCCCTTGGAATCATACGCAACGGATTCCGGGTCTGGGTAATAGGGACACTTTGTATCCGCTTTGGCCCGGCGATGATCCATAGCATCATCCATCGGCGCGGCGGCCCGGCATTTTTTGTGCTTTCCTTAATTCCGCTGTTTTTATTGCTCTGGTGGTTGCGGCGTGGAGAGATTGCGCGGCGTCCAGCTCGGAGAGAGGTCAGAAGTCAGAGGTCTGAGGTCAGCTGACCGAGGACGGATGACAGATGGCGGAAGGATGATTGAATATACAAATCGGATGTTGAAGGAACGAATTGATTTCGGTTACGGCCTCGGCCGAAAGCGCAGAAAGTCTCTGAACGACTTATACCGTGCCGGAGGATTCCGGCCGGCATGGGGGCGGTCGTGAACGAAGGCGGCCGCCTGAATGCATCCGCGCACGCCGCCATAGTCCATGGACGTTCATTGACGCCGACCGCGCCGTATGCGAGATTTTCGTTCACTGAAACGATCTGGTTCAAACAGACTTGATACTTTCCTCGTTCCGTGATCATCTTGTTGCGTTTATCTTGCATAATGGAGATGCCGGGAATAGAAACAGTGGCGCCATGATCTACCGATAGAATGCATATACAGAATCGACAGCGGATGTTTTGCCCTGATAATTTTTTCCAATTTCTTGGGAAATTGAACCAACCACGCGTCGGTTGCGTTTTTGCCACTCTTGTGTTGCTGTCGTGCGGTGGATGTGAAACCTCTTCTAAGACACCGTTGCCAGACCAACCGACCGCTGCCACGCCGGTCGTTCTGTCTCCCGGGGATGTAATCAAGCTTACATTTCCCGCCGCGAGCGACCTTAACCAGTCACAGAAAATTCGAGCGGACGGGAAGGTTAGCCTTCCTATGGTCGGCGAGGTGACCGCTGCCGGCAAAAGGTTGGTGGATTTTCAGAACGAGCTCACAGCCCTCTACAAGCCGCAACTCAGAAACAGCGATGTGGTGGTAAGTTTAGAGAGCGGTACGGTAACCGTCGTCGTTTCCGGCTATGTCAACAAACCCGGGAAATTTTCATTTGACCGCCCCACCACGGTGTTTCAAGCAATTATGGAAGCCGGCGGCGTGAACGAATATGGAAGCCTGAGCAATGTTCATCTGGTTCGCATCATTAACGGGGAACAGCATACTCAGGTCCTTAACATAAGAGATGCCATGAGCGGCAAGACTACCAAAGTAAACTATGTTAAGGACGGCGATGTGGTTTACGTCAAGCACAGTCTTTTTTAAAGCTGAAGCCGGCAGGGAGCCGTCGCCGTTCTGCCTCGCGGGTGGGATCGAGCGCTTCGTCGCTCGATGTTAAAGGGAGATCGGCCACTCCGCGGGCGATCTCAAAAGAGCCCTGAACCCTATTCGGGACAAATTAAATGAACGCGCGACGGAACGCCGTTCCACCTAACGCGCGGTCGCCGCACCGACGACTGCCCGTCCCACCAGAATTAGCCGATCCGGACTGAAAAAATCGGAAAACGGAGATGGGTGGAAGCCGCGACGTATTAGTCGCGCAGAATCCCTTGGCTTTTTCAGAGCGCGCTATGTTATACAGGAATGCGATTTGCATACAGACACAAAATTCAGCTGCCGAATGCGGCGGACCTGGAAAGCCATTCGACAAATGCCCGCATTGGTCCTCCAATTCTTCTTGCTTTTGGACCGATGAACGCAAGAGCCGAGCAAATTTCAGTCGGTATGATGAGAATCCTCAAAGGGTGCTCGTTCGCGTCGATCTGGGTCGGGGTCTCGCTGCTGCTTTTTCAGCCGGACTGCACCAGAGGAGAAGACCCCACAGGTCAAGCCATTACACAACATGGGGCGGCTTCGATCGCCAACCAGGCTGGTTCAAGTTTGCTGTCGTCCTCGCCTTTTCATCTCTCTCTCAGGATCGAGGCGGGCTACGACGATAACAGTTCAACATCTGGTACGGGGGGGCGGGGCTCTCTCTTTACCGATGGGAAAATTACACTCTTCTATGATCGGCAGGAGGTGGAAACGCAGGTCAGGCTGATTGCGATAGCCGGCGGGACGTACTTTGTTGATTCTAGGGGGTCGACTCCTTACGACGTCAACACATCGCTGGCTTTATTTCTCAGCCACAACGTTGCTGACCGGCTTAAGCTCGCTGCCAGCATTTACGCTGCCTACCAGACGGAGCCCGATTTTAGCTCTAACGCTGGCCTGAATAACCGCCGCGGGAATTATTTGGATACGGTCGACAAATTTACAGTGACCTATCATTGGACATCGCGCTTTGCGACCGTGCCAACTTTCGCTTTCCAGCGAGTTCAGTATGACAATTCCTCAGTTGCAACGTCGCTCAATCGTTCGGACTATACGTTTGGAGATGAGCTTCGGTTCAGCTTGTCTGCTCGAACTGTGTTCGTTCCCGAATACCGTTATGAAATCGTCAGTTACGACAGCTTCACGGCGGAAGATTCCACAACCCATTTTGCCCTCGTTGGTATCGATGAGGATTTTAGTGAACGATTGAAGTTCAATTTCCGGGCTGGAGCGACGTTTCGATCTTTCAGCAGCGATGGAACCCGGACCGACCCGCATTTCGAAGGGTCGTTGGATTACGCGCTCGCTCCGGGCTCATCGCTAAGCTGGCAAACCAGGTATGGGGTCGAAGAATCCAATGCGTCCGCCGCCTCGAGATCCGGCCCCATGAGCCGGACAACGTTTCGCACCGGCTTGCAGCTAGACTACGCTCTGTCTGCGCGCATCAGTGCGAACGTCTCAGGCTATTACCACCACGATGAAGATCAGGGTCTGCCTTCAATGGGGACCGCCCAGCCTGCGTTTTCGCAAGATGCCTATGATCTTTCTTTCGTTCTCCGTTATACTATTAAGCCCCGTTTCGCGTTGCATCTGGGTTTCCAACATTCTCAGGTTAGTTCGACTCGAACCTCGGATCAACTCGCGCGGCCTTATTCGCGGAATCGCTATTTCGCTGGTCTGACTTACACCTACTGAATTTGCCGTTTTCTTGCGCAGCGGTCACGAGGATCATTTAGAAGCTGACAGCAAACCAGAAAATGTGCCTTAGAACCCAAGCCATCTCATAAATAATTGCGCACCATAATGGTAGGGCGCGACCGCCGGGCGCGCCGAAGGAGAGGACGGCCCGGCGGTCCGTCCCTACCATTTATGAGATGACTTTGCTTTGTTGAAAACCTGACGAACACGGCAAAGGTTCAGAGCGCCGTTAGGCGCGACCTGTTTGTAGACTTGGGCCAATAAATTAATCTAAGCTCCGTAGGAGAGGCACGGAAATGAGCCGTTCCATGCCGCTCCTCACGGAGCTTGGCGGTTGTGAGATGGATTCTTGCTATAAACATGTCGCGACCTACGGCGCTTCCGCGCTGCAGCGGCGTTGCTCGTCGGTCACAGATCCATAAAGGATATTCTCCCTCCTCGCGCCTTGCCCCAGCGCCAAATCTCTACCACGCACCCGTTCCCTATTTATGAAATAGGTCCTAGACCAGCCGCGATTACCGGAGTCAGCGTCTCGTGTTGGGCTTGCCGGCAGAGGTAGAGGTGTTAGAGATGGTTACCGAGGCCGTGTACGTTGAACTAAGTGTGTAGCCGGATCCCGGTGTGAGGGTCATGGTTACGGTTTGTTGGCCCTGCCTGGTGCTAGTCGTTAGAGCGGTGAGAGTGACGGTGGAAGACGATGCCCCGGCCGGGATCGTCACTTGCCCGTAGGTTCCGCTCAACGTGTACTGCTTTCCATAAGCGCCGTTCCCAGTTATCGAGTAACCGATGGTGATGGGGGCGCTGGGATTTACGCTCGATGCGCTAACCGTAAAGAGAGCAGTTCCGCCTTTGCTCACGCTGCTGGGTGAAACCGACAGCGTGATCGATGGGGTGGGTACAGGTGTTGGGGTTGGAGTTGGAGTCGGAGTTGGGGTTGGAGTCGGAGTTGGTGTTGGTGTTGGCGAGGGAGTCGGCGTTGGCGAGGGAGTTGGAGTTGGTGTTGGCGACGGAGTCGGTGTTGGCGTCGGCGATGGAGTTGGGGTCGGCGTTGGGGTTGGAGTAGGAGTAGGAGTAGGAGTTGGAGTTGGTGACGGAGTCGGCGTTGGTGTGGGCGACGGAGTCGGAGTTGGAGTTGGAGTTGGAGTTGGAGCTGTGTATGAGACCTCATTGGAACGAGCGCTTTCAACAGCAGAAGTAGTGTAATCAGTAACGGCAAAAAAATACGTAGTACCGTCGACCAAATTGGACACCGAAGTTGAGGTGTTATTCCCCACCTCGATTTTTTGAGTATAGACCCCGCTCGATGTTCCAGCGTATAATCGATAGCCGGCAATATTTGATGCGGTGTTAGCGTCCCACGCCAGTGCAACACTTTGGGCGGCCTGGCCTTTGAAGTTCCCGAAAGTCAAGGCGACAAAGAGTGCGCAGAGGCGAAGAGCGGTCTTTTGCATTGAACCGTGACAATTATTGCTAATATGGTAGTTATAGCAGCCCCCATGCCTCTTTTTGACAGAAATGAAAACCCGCTTACGAAAGTCGGGCGCGTTCTCAAAACTGCCTACCGCTGAAGTGCTTGCAGAGGTTGTATCTCGGGAAAAGTTTGCCTTCGAAATTATGGCCGCCAACCCCGTTATCAAGCCCGGAGGACAGTTGGCTCCCTCAAGAAATTTTGTCAGCTGCAGACATCTTTGTATCGAAACTTAAAAGCGCATGGAGATATTGGACTTGAAGTTTTTACCTAGTTCAGGTAAATCCGCTTTACCCGTGACTTATATGGGATCGGACCTTCTGTGTCTGTTATGGTTGCGAGATCGGAATGAGTATCGTGCCCCGAGGCAAATGTGCTTCTTGGTTCCTACGTAACACGACACGTGATTTTAAACTCTAATTCTGCATTGGCCTTCGGAGCAGCCTTACTCTGCTGCGTTCTGGCCTTGGCTGTCGTCGCCCGCAAACGTCTTTCCATCGTAACCGGTTGCTTCTCAGCTGGAATGTTGCTGTTTGCGATCGAGAGCGCGTTGACTGGAATGAGCTTTAGCACCGCCTCGGCCGAGCGGGTGGCGTTTTGGCAGACGCTAGCCTTCTTGACGAAATCTTTTCTGCCGGGGATCTGGCTGTGCTTTAGCCTGACCTATTCGAGGGGAAATTATCGAGAGTTTCTCGCCGGCTCGCGACTTGTAATTGTCGTGGCTTTTCTGCTCCCACTTACCTTGCTGCCCGCATTACGCATGCCGTTTATTGACGTTGTCGGTTACGCGTCCCCCCCTCAAGGGTGGTGGCTGGACTTCGGTGGACCGGCCAAACTGTTAAACGGGCTTATACTAATTTCTATCGTCCTCATTCTTATGAATCTCGAGCGGACATTTCGCTCAAGCGTCGGAACCATGCGATGGCGTATTAAGTTTCTGGTCCTGGGATTGGGGATCGTGTTTGGTGCAAGGATCTATAGCAGGAGCCTGGCACTGCTCTTTTCCGGGCAGAGTTTAGCGCTAGCGGGCGTTGAAACAGGCTCACTTTTGATCGGCTGCACCTTGATGGGCGTCGCTTACTTTAGAACTGATTTTGGTGACGTCGATGTTTATCCATCGCGCGCTGTCCTCCATACGTCGCTGACCGTGCTACTGGTGGGCGGGTACCTTTTCGCTGTCGGCGTGCTCGCCGAGTTCGTGGCGCGTATGGGTGGCTCCGAAAATTTCCAGGTCCAGGCTTTCCTTGTGTTAATTGCTGTTGTTCTTCTTGCTGTTTTGCTGCTTTCGGACCGTTTTCGGCAAAATATGCAACAGTTGCTGAGCCAGCATTTCAAGCGACCGCAGTACGACTTCCGGAAAATCTGGGGTCATTTTGCCCAATCTATGTCCAGGGCCCTGGATGAGCCCACATTGTGCGCGGCAGCGGTGAAACTAATTTCGAATACCTTTAATGCCTTATCGGTCACGATCTGGCTTTACGATGAGTCGAGAGACAACCTCGTTTTCGGTGCATCGACGTCTAAGTCAGAGCGCGACATCCCTCAATTCATCCTAAATTCGAGCTCGGTTGCGGCCTTGCGTCATGTAATTGATCCTTTTAATCTTGAAAATGCCAAGCAAGATTGGGCGGAGCCTCTGAGAAAAGTCAGCAGCCGTCATTTTACGGAGGGCGGAGACCGGATTGGCATTCCGTTGGCATCAGGCGATCGCTGGCTGGGTCTGGTGATTTTGGCGGACCGCGTCGGCGGCAGCCACTACACATTCGAGGAGCGCGATCTTCTCAAATGCATTGGCGATCAAATTGCGGCTAGTTTGCTAAACCTTCGTCTTTCTGCACAACTGATGCTGGGCAAAGAGCGGGAGGCGTTTCAAAACATTTCGGCGTTCTTTGTCCATGACCTTAAGAATACCGCTTCGACTCTGAACTTAATGTTGCAAAATTTGCCTGTGCATTTTGATGATCCCGCCTTTCGCGAAGATGCTCTGCGCGGGATCAGTAAAACCGCTGACCGGATTAACCAACTCATCGGACGACTGAGCGTTCTGCGGCAGAAGCTTGAACTTAAACCGGCCGAATGCGACTTTAACCAATTGGTGGCTGAAGCGCTCGAGACTCTGAACGGAGCTTCGGAGGTGGAATTAATCAAGGAACTAAACCCGCTTCCGAAGTTGCTCGCGGATCGAGAGCATCTCTATAGTGTGGTTACAAATCTGCTTCTCAATGCGCGCGACGCCGTAGGTCCGAAAGGGCGGCTCACAGTGCGGACGGACCACGGCGGCAGCTGGGTCGCACTGTCGGTTGCCGATAATGGGTGTGGGATGAGTCCGGCGTTCTTGCGAGACTCGCTTTTTCGGCCATTTCGAACCACCAAGAAAAAAGGTCTCGGCATCGGGATGTTTCAGTCGAAGATGATTATTGAAGCGCATCGGGGCAGCATTCAGGTAAAGAGTGAAGTGGGAGTTGGCACTACCTTCCGTGTGACGTTGCCTGTAAAATCTTGAGGTAGCATGAAACCCAAAGTGCTTATTGTTGATGATGACGAAGAGATTCGGGTCCAGATGAAATGGGCGCTCAGTCACCAATACGAAGTTCTTGTATCGGAGGATCGTGCCGGCGCGATGAGTGCGTTTAAGAGTGAACATCCTGTCGTTACCTTACTCGATCTAGGACTGCCGCCGCATCCAAATGAGTGCGAGGAAGGATTAGCGGCACTGTCCGACCTCCTGGGGATCGACGAGAGGGCAAAGATTATAGTGATCTCTGGACAAGGGGAAAAGAAGAACGCGCTGCAAGCGGTGGGCGCGGGCGCCTACGACTTTTTGTGCAAGCCGATCGACATGGAGGAGCTGAAATTTCTCCTTCGCCGATGCACCTATGTTGCTGGCTTGGAAAAGGAATACCGCCAGCTGCAACGAAGTGTTCGTGCGGTGGGCTTCGAAGATATGCTTGCTGCGAGCCCGCAAATGCAGGGTGTATTTGCTTACATTCGCAAGGTAGCAAAGACTACCGCGCCTGTTCTTTTGCTCGGCGAAAGTGGGACCGGCAAGGAAATGGCAGCCCTGGCGATTCATCGTCGAAGCTCGCGCAAGGATGGACCATTTATTGCAATTAATTGTAATGCAATTCCCGAAAACTTGCTGGAGAGCGAGCTATTTGGACATGAAAAGGGAGCGTTCACTGGCGCTCACGCTCAGCGCAAAGGCATGATGGAATCGGCCAGTGAAGGGACTCTTTTTCTTGACGAGATCGGCGAGCTGCCGGCTAGCCTTCAAGTCAAGCTGCTCCGTTTTCTGCAAGAACAGCGATTCCAGCGCGTCGGCGGCAGACAGGAGATACAAATCGATACCCGTTTAATCGCGGCGACGAATATCGATCTAAAACAAGCGGTGGCTGAGGGCAAATTCCGGGAGGATTTGTACTTTCGGCTCGCTGTGGTGGTGATTCAACTGCCGCCGTTGCGCGAGCGAGCGGATGACGTGGCTCTGTTGGCTCGCGAGTTCCTTCACAAATACTCTGCGCAGAATGGGAAGACGAACTTAACATTCACTGCAGAAGCTTTGCGGGCCATCAATTGTTATTCCTGGCCGGGCAACGTGCGTGAACTGCAAAATCGGGTGAAACGCGCGGTCATCATGGCAGATGGAAAGCGGATTACGGAAGAGGATCTCGAACTATCTTCTTCCTCAAGTCTGACCGGGACGGCAACGCTCAAGGAGGCACGTGAAAGTGTTGAACGCGAATTGATTCAACAGACCTTAAAAAGGCATTTAGGTAAGGTCACCACCGCTGCAGCTGAATTGGGAATCAGCCGTCCGACTCTCTATGAGCTGATAGAGAAGTTGGGCATTGCCAAGGAATAAACCGGGGATGGGTTGAACCAGGTTTGCTAGAAATTTCTTCAGCTTGCGAACGAGTTCCGCTACGACCTCTATTATGATTTTGCTAACTGTTATTAGGCAACTGCTAACATCCATCTTTGTCAGAATCTTTGCTGTCTTCTTCTTTATTTCTATCGGCTCGGGCTGCACACCGGCGGCGAAACGATCTCGTGCGTTACAGCGCGCCGAGCACTACTTCAAAAACGGCGACTACGACAAGGCCAGGATAGAGTATCTAAACTTGCTTCAGCTCGATCAAATGAACCCGACTGCGGTCAGGCAATTAGGAACGATCTGGTTTGAAGACGGTGATCCTTTACACGCTCTTCCTTATCTCAAGGCTGCGCGAGACCTCGACCCAAATAACCTTGACATTCGAACAAAGCTTGCCTCGGCCCTTCTCATGGTGGGAGAGCCTGTGGAAGCAAGAAAGGAAGCGTTATCGCTTCTCCAGCAGTCTCCAAGTAGTAGCGAGGCCCTTCTCATCCTCGCTGAGTCCGTCCGAACTGAACAGGAGCTCAAAGAGGTGGAACAACAGATTCAACAGATCAAAGTTCCGGAAAGCTCGACCCTACACTTGATTTTGGGGAATCTTGCCTTGCAGAAAAATGATACGGCAACCGCAGAAAGGGAATTACAACGCGCCCTCGATTTGGAGCCTAAGTCAGCCGTGGTCCACCGGGTCATGGCAAACCTCTATTTGTCCCGCAAGCAGCCGAATCGGGCTGGAGAGGAGTTGAAAACCGCAGCCGAACTAGCGCCCATCAGATCCTCTGATCGACTTAGATATGTGGACTTTCAGGCTCGAAATGGTGCGCTAAATGACGCCAAGGCCGAACTGAAGGAAATTACACGGCAGGCTCCCGATTATTTGCCGGCCTGGCTTTTTTCTGCCCGGCTTGCATTTGACGAGAAGAAATATGACGAATCACTATCCTTGCTCGAAAATATCACGAGCCGGTCTCCTGAGAATATTGATGCTCACCTATTGCGGGCTCAAGCGCTCCTGGGGAAAGGGGAAAGCAAAAAGGCCGTCACCGACTTACAGGCTTTGGACAAAACTTACCCGAATGTTCCAGGCATCAAGTACTATCTAGCGAATGCCCATGTTCAGAACAACGATCTAAAGCAAGCGATCGCAGAGCTGAAAAAGGCTGTGGCGACAAAACCCGATTACGTCGAAGCGATGCTCTTGCTGGCTGAGCTTAATCTCCGGACGCATAATTTTCAGCCAGTCGTTGCAGCGATGACAGATTTACTAAAGAAGCGACCCGACACACCGACAGCGCAAACGCTTTTGGCGGAAGCGTACCGTTCAATGGGGCGGCTCGATGAGGCAGCTACAGTTGTGCGCGAACAAATTAAGGCTTCGCCGCAGAATGCCCAGGCATACTTTCTTCTGGGCGTGATTTTGCGCCAGCAGAACAAGGCCGCTGAAGCGCGCGAAGCCTTTCAAAAAACTCTTGACCTTGCGCCCGATAATTTCATGCCGATCGACCAACTCGTTGAGCTGGACGTTGCAAGCAAGAGCGTTCAGAGCGCGACGGAGCGTGTGCAGGCGGCGTTGCAGAGAAAACCAAATTCGGCACCGCTCCATCTGATTGAGGCAAAGGTTTACGTTGCGCAACAAGCGTGGGATCAAGCGGAAGCCTCGCTCCGGAAAGCACTGGAGTTGGACCCGAACCTTCAAAGTGCTTACGAATTGTTGATCTCTACATATATCGCCGCTAACAGATTGCCTCAGGCAATTAACGAGTTGCAGGCATACGTTTCAAAGTGGCCGGATGATCCACGTGCCCGAATGACGCTTGGAGCGATTTACGAGAAGCAAAAGGATCCGCTTAAGGCACGCGACGCCTACGAGAAAATCCTTGCTAGGAGTCCTGACTTTGTTCCCGCGTTAAACAATCTCGCTTACCTATATGCTGACAAGTTCAACGACGTGGAAAAGGCGTACGAATTGGCGCAAAAGGCGCGTGGGTTGCGATCGGACCCGGCTATAACCGACACCTTGGGCTGGGTTCTTTACAAGAAAGGCGATTATCAGCAATCGCTGGCGTTGCTCCAGGAGAGCACCAGCAAATTAGGCGACAGCCCCGACGCCCAGTTTCATCTGGGCATGGCCAGTTACATGATGGGACAAACGGAGGCCGCGCGAACCGCTTTCCAGCAAGCTTTAAAAGGAACCACAGATTTCGACGGCAAAGAAGAGGCCCAACGTCGTCTGGCACTCCTTACCGATGGCATGAAGTTTTCCAGCGAACAACTCGAGTCAATGCTGAAGCAGGGGCCGGACGATCTGATAGTGCGAATGCGCCTGGGGGAGTCGTATGAAAAACAAGGAGCATTTGCGAAAGCGGCAGCCGAATACGAGCGCGCGCTGAAGATAAACCCGAAGCTGCTTTCCGCGACGGTAAAACTCGCTCAGCTCAATGCGGGACCATTGCAGAATAGTGGAGCGGCGCTCGAATTCGCCAAGAAGGCGCGGGAACTTGCACCCACCGATCCTACCGTCGCCGGCATCCTTGGGGGGCTAGCCTATGGCGCGGGCAATTTTGGTCGGGCATATACCCTTCTCCAGGAAGCAGCGCGCCAACTCCCTGATGATCCTAAAGTGCTCCACGATTATGCGTGGGCTGCCTACAGTTTGGGAAAAGTTATTGAAGCTCGCGAGTTGACGGAGCGCTGCCTGCACGTGCCTTCGGCTTCATCTGTTTCTGACGACGCGAAATCGTTTTTGAAAATGACGGGTCTAGATCAAAACCCACGAGGTGCCGCTGCCGCCGAGCCTGAGGTCCAAGAACTTCTCAAGGCGGATCCGAACAACCTGGCTGCGCTGACAGCGCGAGCTGTGATCGAGAAGCAGCGAGGAGACACGAAGATGGCCATTGGCACTTATGAGCAAATCTTGAAACGCTTCCCTGATTTCGCGCCCGCGCAAAAGCATTTGGCAGCAGTGTATCTGAAAGATCCAAGCGCTTTGGACAAGGCTTATGAATTGGCGGTTAAGGCGCGCAGGACGTTGTCGGATGACCCTGAACTTGCGCGAACGCTCGGCGAAATCAGCTACAAGAGGAAAGAATACAGCCGTGCTCTCCAGCTATTACAGGAAAGCGCCCGGAGGACACCGCTCGATGCTAACGGCCTTTACTATCTGGGGATGTCTCAGTTGGAGGCGAAACAAAAGCCGCAAGCCCGAGAAGCCTTGGAACGAGCGCTTGCGGCCGGGCTTCAGGAACCGCTCGCGTCCGAGGCCAAACGTTCGCTCGCTGAATCCAAACCGAATTGACAGCTGCGCTTTCGGCGGCCGGGCTGGGTTCAACCCCAAGCGGAGCTGGGACGTGGCAGCGCTTTTCGAAAGGATTTAAATAACGGACGATCCGTACGTCGGAATCATTAATTTTGGCCTGGGTCGGCTGATTAGTTCTCATATTCAAGTACTTATGAGAGTAAAATGCCAATCCTGACAGATGAGGCTGTCGGTAATCTTTACGATTTTCGCCCAGTTGAAATATTCCACGCCAGCAATTGTGAACTTTAAGTAGTGCATTATCAACTGGTTATGAGTTGAGTTCGAGTATTGGCACTTATCGTGCTAGCTGTGCCAGCACGCTTCACAATTAGCAACGCTACCGGAGGTTCCGATGCACATTTTGCCTTCCCATTTGCTAACTCTCAGACTGCGACTGTTGTTCCCGACGGAGGCTGGACGTTGCTCTCTTTGAGATTGCGCTAGCGAGGGGGATCGAAACCGATGACCGGCCTCAAAGAGTATGGAGGTGGTGAGGGTCAATGAATTTAGCTTGTCCATTACAACAAGCGCGGCGACCGGCCAAGCAATGGTGCCGTTGTTAACTCTCAACTCCATGAGCCATTTTGGTCGTAAGGCTATCAAGTTCGAATCTCAAACCCTGACAGTTGCGACAACAACGCTGGGCGTTCCGCCCGGTCATCGTGAACAATTAATCCGATAACTGCATCCAGACTAGAGCGTTTCCCAATGAAATCTTTTGACGAATCTACAGACGGCGCCCTTTCGATGTTGAAAAGCTGCGCAAGGCCGGTAAGGTCCCTCCACGTTGACCAGCTAATCATGACGCAGTCACGCGCTCAGCTCGCGTCGTCGGGTATGCCAATTTGGTTCTGTCTGCGGACGCAGCCAAAGCACGAACATATCGCGGCGGCCGCGTTGCGTCACCGGTTGGAAATAAAGTGTTTCGCACCTCGGGTGCGCTTTCCGAAGGCCACCCGCAGAGGAAGAGTTTGGTTCGTCGAGGCGATGTTTCCAGGGTACTTGTTTGCACAGTTTATCTATCCGCTCCTGCATCGGCGGGTCGAGCACTCCCACGCGATCCGAGGCATCGTTCATTTTGGCGATTACGTGGCCACGCTCGATCCCCAGACGATGGTGGCCTTACAGGAAAAAACTGGCGAAGAGGAGATCGTGACCCTCGATCCTGAGATCAAGGTCGGACAGTCCGTCCGAATCGCCGAGGGACCCTTCCAAGGCCTCGAAGTAGTCGTTACCCGGCTCCTGCCTGCGCGGGAGCGGGTGAAGGTACTCCTGGAGTTTCTCGGCCGGCCGGTGGAAACCGAGATTTCTACCCCGAGCATTCTGCCAGTCTCCGCTGCGCGAGCCTGACGTTGGCTTGCTCGAAACAGGAAGCCGACGACCAGGCTGCGGGGCTGGAAGCCCGCCAAAATCTCGTCAGAGGCCAGTCCAAGGTACCGATTATGCTCGATTTCAAGGTATGTTCGTCACTCTCAGCCTGGTCGCGTCGGTGGTCGCTCCCCTGGGCGTAGTAATCGCGGCATTACACAGAGCTCCGGAGGCCTATGAAAACGAGCGGGGACTGCAGATCGTAAAGCGTGTCGCATTAGCCAAGAAGTTCTCCCGATCTTCCTTTTTAACTTCGGAGCCTACGGGGCTCGAACCCGCAACCTCCGCCGTGACAGGGCGGCGCTCTAACCAATTGAGCTAAGGCTCCTCGAAGAGCAGGAGCGATTGTAGAGGCGGCTGTGCCGGGCCGCAACTCGCCGATGCATTTCTCCAATAGAGGGCCTCCAATTTTTACGCAACGTAAGATCGGCATGGTGGTTGAACATTTTACGCACGTTCGGCGTCGAACATTGCGCAACGAGCGGGATAAAGTTATAATCAAAACCGGTTCGGCGGATTGATCCAAACCAAAACATGAGTGACGAGCGCAGCGAGGGACGCGAGGGCGAACTGGGATTCTCGGGACAACGAAGCCTTCTCGAATCCTTTGATCGCATCATTGCTTCTCTCCCCCCAGGCAATCCCATGCGGCTCGAGCTTCTCAATCTTCGCCCGGAAGTCGCGGATCATGAGCAGACGATTGCGGAAGCGCGCCGTGTGATTGAGAAGCTCGAGGAAGTCGTCAAAAAAGTGACGTCGCCAGCCAATCGAATTGGCACGTTTCTCGGCGCCACGTCGAAGGAAACTGCGCACATCGTCGTCGGTGGTGCGGATTATTATTGCAATGTCGATCCACGCATCCCCTTGGCGAAATTAAAAAAAGGCACCCGCGTTTTGGTTAACGAAGCTTATGTGATTGTCGGGGATCTCGGTTTCGAGACCGCCGGCCCAGTGACGAAAATCACGGAAGTGATCGACAAGGACCGATTGCGAGTTGGTTCCGAACACGGCACGCAATCGATGGTACTGCAACGGTCCGCCGATCTGGCAGTATCGAGCTTGAAATCAGGCGACGAAGTGCGCGTTGATTCCAACTACCGCATGGCGCTGGAGATGCTTTCGAGCACCAAGTCCCACGAACATTACCTCGATGAGATTCCCGAGCTGCCGTGGGAAAAAGTTGGCGGCCAGGAGCAAGCCCTCCAGGCCATTAAGGACGCGATCGAACTCCCGCTTTTGCATGTCGATCTTTTCAAGAAATTTCAGCACGCTACACCCAAAGGATTTCTGCTCTACGGTCCGCCCGGCTGCGGCAAGACGCTCATAGGCAAGGCGACCGCTTACAATTTGACCAGGCAGCTGCGCGAAAGAACCGGCTCCGCAATGCATGAGTATTTCATGCACGTTAAGGGACCAGAGATTCTCAACATGTGGGTGGGCGAGTCCGAGCGAATGGTACGCGAGATTTTTGCGACCGCGCGCGAGAAAAAACGAGAAGGCTTCATGCCATTTTTGTTTATCGATGAGGCCGAATCCATCCTTGGCACACGCCGGGCCTCGCGTTACTCGAACATTCTTTCCACTCTCGTGCCGATGTTCTGCTCGGAGATGGATGGCATCGATTCGCTTAATGACGTTGTCATCATTCTCGCTTCGAATCGCGCGGACCTGATCGACCCCGCAATTTTGCGTCCGGGCAGGATCGATCGGAAAATCAAAGTGAATCGGCCGAATCGCGCCGGCGCGCGCGATATCTTTAGAATTTATCTTACGAACGAGCTCCCTTACGACGGCGCGCTAGCCAAAGAAGCCGACAACATCGGCGCGGCGGTCGAGCGATTGATCGAGCGTTTTGTCGATTGGCAGTTTGCGCGGCGTGACGAAAACAAGTTCCTCGAAATCACCTTCCGCAGCGGCCGCAAGGAGATGCTTTATCGCAGCGATCTCATCAGCGGTGCGATCATTGCTTCAATTGTCGAGCGAGCGAAGGCGATGGCGATCAAGCGCTCGATTGCGTCAGAGCGGTCGGAAGGCATTACCGAAGACGATCTCCAACTCGCGTTTAACGCCGAGTACTCCGAAAATGATATCTTCCCGACCACGGACATCACGGAAGATTGGCTCAAGTTGATCGATTACGATCCGGAAAACGTCGTCAAGATTTCGCCGGTTAAGCCGATTACCGAGCGCGCGAAGTCCATTTCCGGAGTAATTTAATTCGGCGGATGCCATGAAACGCGTCTTTGGTCTCGAGACGGAATTCGGCATCACCGTCAATGGCGCCGAAGTTCTCGATGTGGTGGCCGAATCGATCGAACTCGTTAGGCGCTACACCGAGCATGGCGCTCTCATGAAATGGGACTACGAGTTGGAAGACCCGCACCAGGACGTGCGCGGTTTTCGCGCGAGAGAATTGTTGCAAGACACCGATGAGTCCGCTTATTACGAGATCGACAAAAATCGGCCGCTGAGCTTTGAGGAAATCAAGAGCGACCTGGTCCTTTCAAACGGTGCGCGCTTTTACAACGACCACGCGCATCCGGAATATTCTACCCCGGAATGTACCACCCTCCAGCAAATAGTTGAACAGGATAAAGCGGGCGAGCGCATCGTGGCCGAGTGCGCGCGACGGCGAAACCTCAAGTTACCGGAAGGGCAGGAGATTCGTCTCTACAAGAATAACAGCGACTTCGTTGGGCATAGCTACGGCTGTCACGATAATTACCTAATGCGTCGCGACGTCGCCTGGGACCGCATTGTCACCGCAATTTTGCCATTCCTGATTACCCGCCAAATCTTTGCTGGCGCGGGCAAAATGGGCGTAGAAGGCGAGAACGCGAACAGCCAACCGGGTGTTTTTCAGATTTCGCAGCGCGCGGACTTTTTCAGCGTGGTGGTAAGCATCGACACAATGAACCGCCGTCCGCTCATCAACACGCGCGACGAGCCCCATGTCGATGCCACCCGCTACCGGCGGTTCCACGTTATTCTCGGCGACTCGAATATGAGTGAATGGGCGACCGCCATGAAAATTGGAACGACGGCGCTCGTGCTGGATCTGATCGAACGCGGCCAGGCGCCGCAGCTTGAGATCGCGCAGCCGATCGACGCAAACAAGTCGATCAGTCGCGATCAAACCTACGATTGGATCATCGAACTGAGAGATGGCCGCAAAATTTCTGCAATCGATGTGCAACGAATCTATTTGCGCGCCGCCGCCAAGATCGACAACCAAGGCGGGGATGAAGATCGGCGATGGGTCTTACGTGAGTGGGAAAGCGTCCTCAACGATCTCGAGCGCGATGTGATGATCGCCCGCGACCGTGTCGATTGGGCGGCTAAGAAATTTCTGCTCAATGCGTTGCAGGAAGAAGAGAAGCTTTCCTGGAATGATCCGTGGCTGCAATCAATCGATCTGGAGTATCACAATGTCGATCTTGAGACCGGTCTGTATTACGAGCTCGTTAGGCAAGGCACCATCCGGCGCGTGGTCAGCGAGGACGATATCAAGATGTCGATCTTCGCTCCACCCGAAACAACGCGTGCTTTCTTCCGCGGCCGTTCCGTCGCCAAGTTCAACGACCAGATTGCGTCGTTGCAATGGGACGAAATCGTATTCACAAATGGAGCCCTTTCCCGCCGTATCGTCCTTCCCGAAGCCTCAGCCAACGCACGGCTCGACGCACTCAATCATGCCGCCCGCAATGGTAAGGATTTCAGCGAGTTCATCCACGCAATCACCGCGATCGACTGATGCTAGGGCCAGCCGCGCCGCCCGCCCGCCCGACCCTACGACCACGTAATCAAGCGCAGCTCGTGCGCTTGCATCAGACACGGGTGAGTGGGAAGAACGCGGATGCTGAATCCGTAGGCGCCGCTTTCCGAGGCCGGAACTGCGCCTTGGTAAATGTAGCTCCCGTCCCCGTTCTGACTACTCTCATTCAGAATCGTGACCGCCGGATTTTTGATGCCGCCGTTATCTGCTTCGCCGTGATAGGCTTCCACCCGCACGTGTTTGGGATCGACTGCGCCGAGGTGAACGCGCGCACTTACCTGGAGCGATTCGCCAACCAAAATGTTCTGTCGATCTTTGTTGGCGACTTGCACATCCTGAATTCGCACTTGGGGCCAGTCCTTGCGCATTTTTGATTTCCACTGGCTCAACTCGGTCGCACCGGCACAATTATCGCGCGCAAAGTCTTCGTGTGATTTCGCGGCGGGAATATAAAGACGCTCGGTGTATTCCTTCACCATCCGATGGGTGTTGAAGATTGGCGTCACGCTGCGAATCGATTCGCGCATTAATTGCAACCAGGCGAGGGGCAGTTTGCCGTCTGGTTTTGCGTAATAAAGTGGAATGATTTGGTTCTCGAGCAGTTGGTAAAGGCTGTTCGCGTCCACTTCATTTTGAAACTCAACCGTTCCATCGACAACCTCCGCGCCAATCGACCAACCGTTGTTGCCGTTGTAACCTTCCGCCCACCAGCCATCGAGCACGCTGAGATTCAGGCCGCCATTCGGCGCGAGCTTCATTCCGCTGGTGCCGCTCGCCTCCAACGGCCGCAGGGGATTGTTCAACCAAAGATCGACGCCTTGCACGAGTCGCCGGGCGATGTAGCTATCGTAATCTTCGACAAAGACAATCCGATTTTCAAACCCCGTTTCACGGCTGAATTTGTAAACTTCCTGAATGAGCGCCTTACCTGCGTCGTCGCGCGGATGTGCTTTGCCGGCGAAAATGAATTGGACTGGGCGCGTTGTGTCGTTCAGCATCCGTTTCAGTCGCTCTTTGTCGCTAAACAAAAGAGCGCCGCGTTTGTAAGTGGCGAAGCGTCGCGCAAAGCCAATGGTCAAAATTTCCGGATCGAGAATTCGATTGACACGGCGAATGGCTTCCGGCGATTCGCCGATGCGTTCGCGGCGCGCGCGCACGCGTTCGCGGACAAATTCGACCAAACGTAGTTTCAATTTCTGATGCGTCTCCCAAAGTTGCGCGTCGGGAATGTCTATGACTCTCCGCCAAAAATCTGGCTCCGTTAAATTCTCTTCCCAGTCGCCGAGATGCTTTCGATAAAGCACAGAAAATTCGGGCGCCATCCACGTTTTGGTATGAATGCCGTTGGTTACACTCGTGATCGGAACTTCGTGTTCCGGCACGCCGGTCCAGACGTCTTTCCAGAGCGAGCGGGTGACCTGGCCGTGGAGTTCGCTTACGCCGTTGGCATGACGACTCAAGCGTAACGCCAGAATCGTCATGCTAAACGGGTCGTTGCGATCAACGCGCGTTTGCCCAAAGGAAAAGAGTTCGTCGAACGGAATGTTGAGTTCCTTGGCGAAGTTGCCGAAGTATTTTCGCATCATCTCGCGCGGGAAAGAATCATTCCCGGCAGGGACAGGCGTGTGGGTCGTGAAAATATTCGCCGAAGCCGCGACTTGCAGAGCGGAATAAAAATCAAGCTTTCGTTCGACGACGTTGAGACGAATCCGCTCGAGGGCCAGAAAAGCAGAGTGGCCTTCATTCATGTGAAAGACTTCCGCGTCAATGCCGAGTGCACTGAGCGCTTTCACACCGCCGATCCCAAGCATGATTTCCTGACGCATCCGCATCTCCAAGTCGCCGCCGTACAGTTCTGCCGTGATCAGACGATCTTCGGCGCTGTTTTCCGGCGTGTCGGTATCGAGCAGATACAAACTGACGCGACCGACCTGGAGTTGCCAGATTTTCGCGAAAACGTCCCGATCTAAAATACACACTGAAATCACGAGGTTCGCTCCATCCCGTCGCACCTCGCGGATTGGCAGGTGATGGAAATTTTGATTGAGGCTGATTGCCTGTTGCGTGCCTTCTTTGTCGATCTCTTGTTTGAAATAACCATGTCGGTAAAGCAGACCAATCGCGACAAACTTTAGATCGAGATCGCTGGCCGACTTGCAGTGGTCGCCGGCCAAAATGCCGAGACCACCGGAGTAATTCGGAATCGATTCGTGAAAACCAAACTCAGCTGAAAAATACGCGACCAGTTTCTTCATTGCCGCTCCGGCCCCGGCTTTCCCGTAAGTATCTCTGCGCACCAGATAATTTCGGAGCGCATCGTGTACTTCCTTGAGTTCGCGCAAAAAAGTCTTGTCCTGCGACACTTCTTCCAGACGCGCTTGCCGCGAAAGCTGGAGCATGCGGACGGGATTATGGTTGGTGCGATTCCACAAGTCGGGATCGAGGTGACGGAAAAGGCGACGCGCCGAAGGCTCCCATGTCCACCAAAGATTAAGGGTGATCTCCCGCAACGGCTCCAACGCCGCTGGCAGGGTGGGAATTACGTTATAGATTTGAAACGTGGGCATGCGCCGATGCGCCGGATTAGATCGGTTTCTAACGGGTTTTAATCACACAAAATTTGACGCAGCAAGTGTTGCGAAGCAAGCATGTCGATCCTTCCTGGCACTTTCAAATTTTTCTGTCAGCTCGACAATCAGTTTTCTGAAATCATCGCGACCTGATCATTGCGCATAATACGGGCCAATCCTGCCACTATTGCATGATTGTAACCAACAGCCTGTGGGCGGTCCAAATACACCGCAGGCACATGGTTAAATCGATCTCGGGCGCCGCACGATTGCGAGGCCCAGGCAAAATCCGGTGATTAACCCGCACACATGCGCCGCCAAGCTCACTTGCGGGGTGGAAAGATCAAACGCGGTTTGAATCGCGACGATGAGCAGAATGTTGACCAATCGCTCTCGTGCCCGTGGTAGGTGCTGATGACGCAGTAAAAACCCAGCCCACGCCCCGACGATTCCCATGACGCAGCCAGACGCGCCGACCAGTTCAGCCGGTTGAACCAAACGCGCGCCAGTTAGAAAAACGACGCCTGCTGTCGATCCCAGACCGGAAATGAGATAGCACAAACTAAATCGAAATGTGCCAATGGTTCGCTCCAGGCCGGGGCCAAGCACATAAAGAGCGAACAGGTTGAAAAGAAGATGAGTGACGTCGTAATGCAAAAAAAGCGCAGTGAGAAGCCGCCAGTATTCGCGGCCGATGAGAACCGAGTACGGATCGAGAGCGCCCAAGCGGTGCAACACGTCCGGATTGCCGCTTCTCCTCCGCGCGACCTCGATGAGAAACACCGCGACATTGAGAGTAATAAAAAGCAAGACCGCCGGCGCATTTCGTAACCGATAATGTCGATCTTGCGTCGGTTGGCTCTGCGGAACGCGAACCCCCGCGAATTCGGGGTGCGACTCGAGCGTCCGGAGCAATTGAATTTGCCGACGTAATTCCGCGGTTGGGTGCAAGACTTGCAGGAGCACGGCAATTCGTCGCGCGGGCTTGTAGCGTTGCTGGGCGAAAAGCTCGGCGACCCTTCGCAACCCAATGGCTGGGATAAACAAGAGCGCCAACCAGGCACCTCCGCCGATGTATCCGGCTTGGTTCGGTGACGAAATCCAGAATACCGTAGTGATCGCCAGCACGATCAATGCGGCCACGCGCCAGCCCCGAGAGGCTCCGCCCGGACGCCAGGCTCTCGCCAAAACCAGCAGTGGTGAGATTGCAGCGATGAAAAGGAGAATATGATTCAGATCCATGTCAGGGTTGAGAAATTACAAGAGTTAATCGTTACAACGTTTATCTCAGTTGCCCTTCCCTTGCCTTTTTAACTTTTTTAACTTCTTTAACATTCAACCATGCGGATCACCGTGACTTATTATCTCGATGTAATTTCTTCGTGGTGTTTTTGGGCCGAACCGGCTTGGGCGGAATTCAAGAAGCGTTACGAAGGTAAAGTGGAATTTCAGTGGAAGATTGCGTTGCTCGACAAAACCGGCCTGCCGCTCTCGCGGCGACAAGAGGAGTGGTTTTATCGTCGCAGCGGAATGATCATGCGTTCGCCTTTTATGTTGAGCAGCGCCTGGTACGACGAGCCGATTCGCGCCGAATATCTCGCACCCAATTGTGTAGCGGCCGCAGCCAAGGATTTCGGAATCGACGACGATCGCGTGCGGCTGGCGCTGGCCTATGCTTCTTTGCGCGAAGGAAAACGCGTCGGCGATTGGGAGGTGTCCGCTGAAATTGGGGCACGCGCCGCGAAGCGCGATGCAAAGGAATTGCTCGAGCGCGCGCGTTCGACCGTTGTGGAAACACGCGTCCGCGCCGAGACAGCGGATTTTCATTTGTTGCAAGTGACGCAGCGTCCCACCTTCGTGTTCGATACGGAGATTGGGGATCGAGCGGTGTTTTCCGGGTTTGCCAGGTTGCCGCCACTCGCTGCAGCGCTGGACGCGATGCTAGATGATGCACAAGCCTATACTTCGTTCGCCGCCCACTTCGGCGCGCCGCCCCAGAGTTGATTGAGACATTGTTCCGGCTCAGCTAACGTTTTAGCTGCTGTGAATCCACATCCTGCGGCCACGAACCCCTCATTGCGGCGTGAATATTGCCGCCACTTCGCCGCGCTGCCTGTCCAGTGAAGACAACATCGATGATCAGATTCACCTTGCCAGAGGAGCGATCTTGCCCTACAACTTCAATTCGGCTCGCGATAATTAATGCGGGCCCGTCGCCGTGGTCATCGCAGCCGCGGCGAGGCCGAGTGTATCAGCGTTCGCGAAAGCGATGCTGAAAATTGCGACGAACGAAATCACGACGATATGGCGCACTCCCGTTTCGTCGGCCAGGAGATCGAGGTAATCTGCAACCACAATTTCGTGTAAACGGTCGAATTCGCGCCCGCGAAGTCCGGGTTATCTTAGGTTCGAACGGTCAACAGCTTGGCGTCCTGAAATTGTCCGACGCTTTGCGCGAAGCTCAGAACCGCGGTCTCGATCTCGTCGAGGTTGCACCGACAGCCAATCCGCCGGTCTGCAAAATTGTCTCCCTTGGAAAATTCCGTTACGACCTTTCCAAGCACGAGAAAGATAAGAGGCCGACGGGATCAAAGCTGAAGGAGATCAAGTTTCGGGTAAATATTGATGAGCATGATTACCTGACCAAGATTCGCCACGGAGAGGAATTTCTGGAGCGCGGAAACAAAGTGCGCGTGCAGTTGCAATTTCGCGGCCGCGAGATGGCGCACCAGGAATTCGGTATGCAACTCATGGAAAAGGTGCGCGAAGACCTCTCCGGGATGTCGCAGGTTGAAATGGAACCGAAAATTACCGGCCGCAACGTCACCATGACGTTGACGCCGCTACCGGTGAATAAACGTAAAAGGCGGTTTGCCCCGCCGCCCAAGGCCGAGCCGAAGATCGAATCGCAAAACGGCAGCAAGTCGTAAGCGGTCCTCGATCGCGCACGCAGCGCACCCCAAATAAGACTACGGCTTTTTTGGCGGACCTGATTGCGAAGGTGCGGATATTGGACCGGGAGGCATTTGCGTCGCAGCTTGTTGGGCTTGCAACGTTTGCATTCGCTGCTTGCGCGCTTTCGCCTCGGCGTTCTCGTGCTGCATCTGTAGGACTTTGTCGCAATCAGCAATCGCAGCCGCCGCATCGCCTTTGACTTCATAAATGTAGCTCCGATACAGGAGATAAGGCACCTCGTTGGGTTTGCGCTTCAATAACTCGTTGTAATCGGCGAGCGCGTGGTCGTAATCGCCCAGTCGTAACTCGGCATAAGCACGAAATTCGTAAATTCTCGGATCGTCCGGCGTGATTTCCAATGCTGCGCTATAATCGTCGATCGCCTGCTGGTATTTTTGTGCTGTTGTCAGAGCATACCCCCGTTGCTGAAGCGCAGCCGAATAGCTTTTGTCGTTTCGATGATCAAGCTCCGCCGCTCGTCGAAACAAATCCACCGCTCGATCCCAATCTTTGCTCTTCAGCGCCTCCGCGCCCTCTCGCGTAAGTTTGGCGGCTTCGCGGTTTGTTTGGGCATGATTCGGTTCGGCGAAAATCACTAGCAGCGCACCCATCAGGCAAAACAGAGGAATTTTTTTCATCTTGTGTAATTTGACGACGGCTTCAGTAAATAATTCGTATTTCGAGTATGGAATAGTTGAGCGGAAAATTCTGGTTCGGTCACGTTTCTTTTACCGAATGTGCTTGTTCGATGTCGATCTTTACTTCGGGCTCCGGCAAGGTTTGGCTTGGTCCGGCTTCATCGATGCGTGTGATCCGCAAGGCGCGGCCACTTGTTTCGTCGACCTCGACCAAAGCGCCTCGCAAGCGCACTGTGCCCGCAGCCACCGGAAACGACGCCGGCATGTTTGAGATGAAGCGGTTCATGATCGGCCCGATCGCCCGACCGAGAATCGATTCTGTCGGGCCGCACATTCCTGCATCACACAGAAAAGCCGTCGCCCCCGGGAAGATTTGCTCGTCGGCCGTCTGCACGTGAGTATGCGTGCCGATCACCGCCGAGACTTTTCCGTCGAGAAAACGTCCCAGCGCAATTTTCTCGCTCGTGGTCTCGCCGTGAACATCGACAACGATATTCGCAGTCTGTTCACGCATTTTCGCGACCGCTGCTTCCACTGCGCGAAACGGGTTCTCCAAAATCGGCTGCATGAAAGTGCGGCATTGGACGTTGATCACGCCTACTTTCCCTTTCGCCGTCTCCAAGACAATGAATCCGCTTCCGGGCGCGCCTTCCGGATAATTCACCGGCCGCAGCAAACGCGGCTCGGTGTTAATGAACGAAAGAATCTCCTTCTGGTCCCAAATGTGGTCGCCGCTCGTCACCACTGAGACACCGGCGCGCAAAAGATCTATTGTAATTTTTCCAGTGATCCCACGACCGCCGGCTGCATTTTCGCCGTTCACAATCGTGAAATCGACTTCGTACTGTCGTTTGAGTTCCGCCAGACGCGTGATCACCGCGCTGCGGCCCGGCTCGCCAACGACATCGCCCAGAAAAAGTATCGTTAGCATTCGGCGAGCTTCGTATTAAACAAACCGAAATCCAAATGCGGATGTGGGCAGAATGACGAAATCCGAATCGCGAAATCCGAATCAATGACGAACGACCAAGGCCGGAGTGTCGCTCTTCGTCATTCGAGTTTTGTCATTTTTTCGTCATCCGTCATTCGAGCTTCGTCATTTTTCGCCATTTTTTTGTCGGTCTCGCCGGCGATCGACCAGGCCGCCGCCGATAATCTCGGCATCCTCGGCTCGCGCCCGCGCTGGGGTATTCTCGAACATTATCAGGAAACCATTACCCATGACGATTTTGTGCGGCTCATCCAGGACGTTTACTGCACGCATGGAATTGGCACGGATTTGCTCAAGATCGACAATCAATCCGCCCAGATTCTGGAAAATCGCGACGCAAACACTTATTTCACGCTGCACTTTGCGAGGGACGAAAGTTCCGCGAAGCGAGTGCCGCGACTCTGGCATTCCGCGAAATCTTTGCCGCCCGCGAGGATCGACAAGCCACTCTCCGCTTTGCGCGTTGCGCTCGATCCCGGTCATCTCGGCGGCAAATGGGCGAAAATGGAGGAGCGCTGGTTCCAAGTGGATGAGACGAAGCCGGTCACGGAAGGCGATTTGACCTTGCGCGTCGCCAGCCTGCTAGCACCTCGGTTGCGAAAACTTGGCGCGAAAGTTTCTTTCGTCCGCGATAGTACGCAGCCAATCACGCTGAAGCGGGCGTCCGATTTCAAGGAACTTGCTCGCAAAATTTTGATCAAGAATGGCGTCCCGGAGCCGCGCCCCGACGCTCTCGATCCAGACGATCCGGAAAAAGAGCAAACCATTCGTTGGCAAAGCGAGATTCTATTCTATCGCTACAGCGAGATTCGGCGGCGCGCCGTATTGGTGAACACGAAATTGCATCCTGATCTTGTGCTTTGTTTGCATTTCAATGCCGAAGGCTGGGGCGATCCAAATAATCCGACTTTGATCGATAACAACCATCTTCATTTACTCGTGAACGGCTCGTATTTGCAGCAGGAACTGGAATTCGACGACGAACGTTTCGAAATGATTCGCCGACTGCTCAGCCGCGTTTTCGGTGAAGAATTGCCGCTCGCTGATGCGATTGGTTCGTCAATGGCTACAACAACGGAACTCCCGCCCTACGAATATCCCACCACGCAAACCACGACCAGGATTGGATCGACAGGTTACGTTTACGCGCGCAACCTGCTCGCCACCCGGCTCTATCGTTGTCCGGTCGTTTACTGCGAGCCCTACGTCATGAATAGCAAAGACGCGTTCGCGCGCATCCAGGCCGGCGACTACGAAGGCACGCGCAACATCGACGGCATCGAGCGGAAAAGCATTTTCCGCGAATACGCCGATAGCGTTACCGACGGGCTGGTAGAATATTATTCAAACGCGCGAAAATGATTTCTTCTGTAGCGGCGGTCTGTGACCGTCGCAACTTTATCCCACGAATTTGAATATCACGCGTGCCTGATCGTCTCCGAAGACTCGAGTTTACCTTTCAGCGCGTACCGACCTATTTCGTGACAGCGTGCACGAACGAACGTCGCCTGTTGTTGAATGATGCTGCGGTTCATGCACGTCTGATCGAATTCGGCAAGCGAGGCCTCGACGAGGGGGGACTGGCTGGGCGCATATGTGCTGATGCCTGACCATCTGCATGCGTTCGCTGTTATTGACGATCGGAGGCGCAATCTTTCCAGCTGGATGGAGTCCCTAAAGAACGCGCTCTCGAAAACGCTCCGGATCAAAGGCATTCCATCGCCCCATTGGCAGAAGGGTTTCTTCGATCACATTTTGCGCAGTGAAGAATCATATGGCGAAAAATGGAGCTATGTTCGCGAAAACCTGGTACGCGCGGGATTGGTCAAGAACTGGCACGACTGGCCATTTCTCGGCGAGATCTTTGATATCGAGTTTCGAAATGATCGCTTTTGAAGCAAAAATGACCGCTTCTGTCGGTGACCGTCGCAAGTTTTCCTCTGCGAATGGCGACGCTCCAGAGCGCCGCTACAGTTCTTCTAGCGCCTCGCGAATGTCTTCCATCGTCACATCGCTGGACAATCGCGCCGTACCGATTTTCGATGTAATGACGAAGCGAATTTCGCCGCGGTCGAATTTTTTGTCGAATTTGACCGCCTCGAAAATTTCTTTGCGGGGAAAATTCGCTGGCAAACGCGTTGGCAGGTCAAACGTGCGCAAAAGATCAACAATCGCGTCTCGCTGATCTTGCGGCAGACCGGCTTTCTTCACTGAGACGGCGGACGCGGCAACCATTCCGAGACTGATCGCCTCGCCGTGGAGAAACGTTTGGTAGTCGCCTGCGCGCTCGATCGCATGCCCAATGGTGTGGCCAAAATTCAACAGCGCGCGTTCGCCAGTCCGATCGAGTTCATCTTTCGCGACAATGCCTGCCTTAATCTCGATGTTGCGTCGAATCAACGATTGTAGGGCAAGCGCATCGCTTGCGCCCTCCGGGGTTTGCAAACCAGAGACTTGCGCTACTTTAAGGGCGGCAAACATTTCCGCGTCGGCGATAATGGCGTGCTTGATGATTTCGGCAAAGCCTTGATTGAACTCACGGGGCGGCAACGTTTTCAGAACATTGACATCGTCAATCACAAGCGCTGGCTGGTGAAATGCGCCGATCAGGTTTTTTCCAGCGCTCGTGTTTACGCCGGTCTTACCGCCGATCGAGCTGTCTACCATCGCGAGCAGCGTCGTTGGAATCTGCACATGCGGAATTCCGCGCTCGAAAATAGCGGCGACAAATCCGGAAATATCTCCTACCACGCCGCCACCCAGTCCAATCACAAACGACTGTCGATCAAGCCTGGCGCCAGCCATTTGATCGCAAATTGCACCGGCCTGCTCGAGCGTCTTGGATTGTTCGCCGGTAGGGATGGTCATGAGCGCCGGCTGAAATCCGGACGACGTTAAACTTTGTTTGACCTCATCGGCGAAGCGTTCGGCAACGTTCGTGTCAGAAACGATTGCGCAACGCATTTCGCGCAATCGTTGTTTCACAAGCTCGCCGGCGCTTGCCAGCAAGCCCGAACCGATCAGCACTTCGTACCGGTGCGCGTCGGTGCGCACTTCAATAGACGTCACGGATACGGGAAGTACGGCGTCCAACATGGACTAGCCGAAGGATTGGTCGATGTACACGCGTCAGTGCTAAAATTGCTCCACGAGATGCTCTCGGCGTGCAGATCAGCGAACAGCGCATTTATCTTTTGGCGGCTGCCGTGCGTACCCCCGCTTGCCGGGCCACCGGGATTAGTCGCGGTTTTAAAAACTGTGACGTACGGCGAAGGGGTCAAAGCGGTGCCTTGAAAGCTTACTGTTGTCCCTGATGCTTGAGCGGGTGCGAAGATGATAAACCCCGATGCGTTCGTAATCTTGGTCACCGACAGCCCGGCAATGCTTGACCCGGACGGATTACCGTTCAAACCGTAGCTTATCGGCGTGGTTGCGTCCCCAATTTCCGAAGCCGCTCGCGTATCGAACGGTGACAGAAAGATTTTCCAGGCTGGAAGATATTTCGGATTAAGTTGGGACATCCAGCTCCTGGTCGTACTAAACAAAACACCGTCGTTATCGTTCATGTACATCTGCGTAGCGACGCCGATCTGGCGCAGGTTGTTCATATCCGCCGTGACTTTCGCGCGTTCCTCCACGCTGATGAAAGCCGGGTAGGCGATTAAGGCGAGAATGCCGATCATCACCATGACAACCAGCAATTCCATGAGCGTAAAACTGTGAATACCTTTATTCCCCATTGCTCGTTATCAATTTATCTTAGTAATTTCACGTCGCTTACGGAAGGGAAATCGAACTTCTCCAGAAGGATTCGGAGTTGACAAGAGTGCCCTTGATCCTGTGTATGTAATACATGCCCGAGCCGACCGAGCCTAGTCCACCTACTCAGCCCAGTCCGCCTCCGCCGGTTCCAGTGGGTGGGCCGGCCAGCGATCCTTCATCGATGGATCTGCCGCCGAATGTCGCGGCCGCGCTCGCTTGTATCCCGCTCGTTGGAGGGATCATCTTCTATATTTTGGAAAAGCGAAACGGGTTCGTGCGATTTTATGCGATGCAGTCCATCATTTTCGGCAGCGCGTGGATTCTGTTCGATATTATCTCGAAAATCCTGTTTGCGATTTTTGGATCGATTCCGGCGATTGGCGGAATCCTGGTGTTTTTTTGGGCGATCGTCGCGGCTATCATTCACATTGCCTTCCTCGTCCTCTGGATCATCGCGATGGTGAAAGCGTTCACAAATACGCGATGGGAGATTCCGTACATCGGTCCGATCGCGCGCAGGCAGGTCGAAGGCGGCGGCGCGACCTGAGAAATTGTAGGGCGTCTGTGTCAGCCCCCGGATGCTTTGCAGTTTACAGAAATGCCCTATAATCAATTCTCTCCCAGTAACTTCACGATCACCTCCGTCAAAATTAGCTCGTGCTCGAGTTGTGTGGTGACCAGCTGCAGGTTTGCTTTCAAACACGATTCCATTCCGGCAACAAGCTGTTCGACTTTAAATCGATGCGCGTTTTGCGCGGCGATCCCGAGCGCATAGGCGTTAATCGAGCCGTCTTTTTTGCGCGGCAAATGTTCGGTTGCATCTGCCGGCAGCCGATTAATTGCCGAGATGAAATGAAACGGCGCGTGCGGTCGTGGCAGCCGATGGCGCTCCATTAAATCTTTTGCCAGTAATAGGTTACGGATCGTTGGTAAGATGGCGACCAGCAATATGCCGATGGCGCTTTCGCCTTGATCGAGCAATCGCCTAACGAGTGTGAGGGCGCGCTCGAGATCGCGTTCGGCCAACGCATTGCTCAAATCGAAGATAACGCCCGCGCGCGTGAGCGGTACAAGCTCCCGGACAAGATCGACATCCACCCGGCGCTCATTCCCGAGGTAGAGGTCGATCTTCTCCAACTCGTTCTCGATCTCTCGCGTGTCGCCTCCGGTGAGCAACACGAAAAGCTCGAGCGCGTCGTCATCGAACTCCAGTTTTCGCTTCTTTGCGCGCGCCTGGACGATCGCACCCGCTTCCTCTTCCCAGCCCCCGCGAGTTGAATCCAGTTTGTTGAAAACCTGTAGCTCGGCGCACTTGGCGAGCGTCTTGTAAAACGAGCGCCGCTTATCAACATCGCTCGCGCTGATCAAAAATGTGATGTCCCCCAGATCGCCCTCGATTAATTCGGACAACTCTTCGAGCGCAGTTTGCACTGCGGCCGAGCGAGCTTTTTGATCGTCGCCGAGGAAATTGACGTTTTTGAGCCAAACTAATTTTTTTCCAGTGAAGAACGGCAACGTCCGCAGCGCTTCAATTGTCGATCTTATCCGCGCTGCCGCCTGCTCGGCGTTATCTACCGCGCCATCGATCACTTCTAACCCAAAATCGCCCGCATCCGCTGGTTTCAATTTCTCCGCAAGATCCGCGGCGACGCATTTCACCTCCGCTTCGTCCGACCCGACCACCGCGTGAATACTCGCGGTCGTGGTTTTCGTCTTCACTTTCAGCATCGCAACTTTCTCGCACGCGCCGACAAGATCGACAAGGTGGATTGAGTGCTCTGCCGCTCTGGGTAGCGCATGCGTCTCGCGTGCCTGGCGATGGTGTCCTCGCCATCGCGAACTTTTTCCGTTCGCCACCACAAGAAAAGATTATTTTGGCGCGACGCCGAAACCCACACGCGAGATGCGTGCGCTACCCAGGCATCTCCCCGGCGTTCGGAATTTACAGCGCAACTTTCAGTCGCTTGCCTGTTGCAAAGAAGTTCCGAAATCTTTTGTGGCGTATTCGCGAAATTTTTCTTCGAGCATCGAGATGTTCTGGAATTTTCCTGCATATAAACGCGGCAGAACGCTTTCGAGTGGTTGATGCCGCGCCAGCGTATCCAGCAGCATCAGAAAGCTTGTCTTATCCGCAGCGGCGAGAAAACGCACAAGCCGCTCGGATTCATCATAGAAAGTTACTACCCGATCGGAAGGTGGATGCGTCATCATCACCAGGGCAGAAAGCGGAATTAGACTTTGCTCTGCAATCGCTTCCGAGTGCGGTTTGGCAATGTATCCGCGCGCTCGTTCGTAAGCCGCGTGTGCGTCCTTCGAGATGTACTGCGCGAATCCCTCGTCCAGCCAACAGGGAATGCCGTCCGTGTAAAAGCGATGCAGGACGAGGTGAACAATCTCGTGGCCGAGAAGATTGTTGGTGAATTTGTAGGCCGGATTGCGCTGGATGAAGAGACTTCCGGCCGAATGAATGCCACCGCTCCACGGCTCCAGTTTTCCGAACACCTGAAATTGCTGCCATTCTTCCGGGCGCTCAAAAATGTAGATGTGCGATTTCGTGTCAGTCGGCGGCTGGTCGCGCTCCAATTCTTTTGCGATGACGCGGTAATGAAACTCCGCTTCAGTAGAGACCGGCGTGGCGACATAACTGTGCACGAAATGATAGATGAAATGATCTGTCTCAGCGTGTTTCCATTGGTCGGGGTGAATGGCGAGCGCTTTTTCGCCAAGCGGATTTGGATCGCGCTGGCTCAACTGCGAAAATTCCACTTCGGGAAGCGAGTTGATTCCCGTAATCGGCGAATCCTCAGCCGTGGCCCGCAAGATCGACATGATCACTAACGCCGACAAGATCGACAGGAAACGCATTACGTGTTCGTGAAGCTAATCTCGTGCGAGCGACCTGTTGTCCGGGTAGCGCACGCGTCTCGCGTGTGGGTTTCGGCGTCTCGCCGAAACAATGTTTTAGAAAAGTTCGCGATTGTGAGACGCAATCGCCAGACACGCGAGACGCGTGCGCTACCCGAAGTCAAACGCGTGCGCGTCTGCGCCGAGAGTTGCGGGCGTATTTCACCGGACGGCGCCTCGGTTCGATTTTGTCGATCCCCGTGCCGCTTTTCACTTCCATGATTTGGTCGCGCAGAAGGGCGGCGCGTTCAAACTCCAGATTTGCCGAAGCCCGCTGCATTTCTTCGTCGAGCTCGCGCAGTAGTTCGGTCACGTTGAAATCGCCTCCAGCTTCACGAATGACCGATGATTCGATCTCGCGGCCGCGCAAAATCGTGTGCAAACTTTCCTGCACGGCACGGCGCACCGTTTGGGGTGTGATGCCGTGCTTTTCGTTGTAATCCATTTGTTTGGCGCGGCGATATTCGGAGATCGACATCAGCGCTTCCATGCTTTGGGTGATTTGATCGGCGAACAAGACCACTTCGCCGTTCACGTGACGCGCCGCGCGGCCGGCTGTCTGGATGAGCGAAGTCTGGCTGCGCAAAAATCCTTCCTTGTCCGCATCCAGAATGCAGACGAGCGATACTTCCGGAAGATCGAGACCTTCGCGGAGCAAATTGATGCCGACGAGAATGTCGAAATCTGCCGCTCGCAATCCTCGCAAAATTTCCACGCGCTCGATGGTGTCGATGTCGCTGTGGAGATAGCGCACTTTCAAACCGACGTCGCGCAGGTAATCCGCCAGGTCTTCGGCCGTGCGCTTCGTCAGTGTGGTGATGAGGACACGCTCGCCTTGCTCAACACGTTGGCGGCAAAGCTCGATCGTGTCGTCGATTTGTCTTTTGAGTGCTTTGACCGTGATTTTTGGATCGAGCAGTCCGGTGGGCCGAATGATTTGCTCGACAACGAGAGGCGCGCCAGGCGTGTGCGCGTCGAATTTTTCCGGCGCCTCGTCCGTACGGGATATTGGATTGGATGTTCGATCTTGGATGTTCGATGTTGGGCGTTTTTCACCCGGCAACACAAACGGCACCAGTTCCTCTGCCCCAATCCGCTGTCGCTTATGCGGAATGTAGCCTTTGTTCCCGACGGCGCTGTTTCGGATTTCAAATTCCGCTGGAGTAGCGCTCACGTAGATGAGCTGCTTCGTCATCTTCATGAACTCGTCGAAGTTGAGCGGGCGATTATCGAGCGCGCTCGGCAGGCGGAAACCGTAGTCCACCAGCACGGTCTTGCGCGAACGATCACCCTCGTACATGCCGCCGATTTGCGGAATGGTGGCGTGCGATTCGTCGATCACGACCAGAAAATCCTTCGGAAAAAAATCGATGATCGTGTACGGCTTCGACCCGGGCAGCCGACCCGATAAATGCCGCGAATAATTTTCGATGCCGTTACAAAATCCCATTTCCTGCAACATTTCCAAATCGTAATCGGTGCGCATTCGGAGCCGCTGCGCTTCAAGCAATTTGTTTTGCGATTCGAGTTCGATAATGCGTTGCTCGAGCTCTTCGCGAATCGTCCGCAGTGCGTGATTCAATTTGTCCGCCGGCGTGACGAATTGTTTCGCGGGAAAAAATGTGATTACGCTGAGCGATTCATGTCCATGGCCGGTCAGCGGATCGAAGCGCGTGATGGCGTCGATCTCGTCGCCAAAGAATTCAAGCCGGACGCCTTCTTCATCGGCGGTCGCCGGATAAACCTCGACCACATCGCCGCGCACGCGGAATCTCCCGCGGGAAAAGCTCACGTCGTTGCGCTCGTATAACATGTCGATCAAACGGCCGAGCACGGCTTCGCGACTGACATTCTGCCCTCGCTTTACCGTCAGCAGCATTCGCTCGTAATCTTCTGGTGAAGTGATGCCGTAGATGCATGAAACGCTGGCCACTACGATGACATCGCGTCGCGAGAGCAGCGCGCTGGCGGTTGAGAGTCGCAAGCGTTCGATCTCTTCGTTAATCGAAGAGTCCTTCTCGATGTAGGTGTCGGACCGCGGAATGTATGCTTCCGGCTGATAATAATCGAAGTAGCTGACGAAATATTCGACCGCATTGCGTGGGAAGAACTGTTTGAACTCGGAGTAAAGCTGCGCGGCCAGTGTTTTATTATGGGAAACGATCAGGGTCGGCTGATTCACCTCCCGGATGACGTTGGCGATTGTGAAAGTCTTTCCGGACCCCGTGACGCCGAGCAATGTCTGGTGCCGATTGCCGGCCTCGACCGACTTGATCAGCTTCGCGATTGCCTGCCCCTGATCGCCGCGCGGTTTGTAATTGGATTCGAGCCGAAACGCCATTTGGCAATCTAGCACCGGCGAGCACAGCCTGAAAGCCGTCGTATTCGCCCCACCATCTTCTCCCGCCCATTTCTTTTACCAAACTTTGTCGCACGTGGGGCAAAGTTTGGTTGCCCGCAGTTTGCTGGCTTTGTTAGCTTTTGATTCTCTGAAGCCAAAAACGGAACAGTTTTTGTATCTTTTACTCTGGTCGGCTGACCAATTGACGCGGCCGACTTTTCGGAATTTGAACGAGTCGTTCGAAGGTTGGGCTTATCGCAACGGCCTTCTGCGCCAAATTGCTGCCCTGGAAAAGCGGCGATTTATAGAACGCAAAGGTGGTTCCGCCGATGATCGTACTTATCGTTTAACCGCCGAAGGTCGCCTCTGGGCGTTGAGTGGCTGCGATCCACAAGCCCGATGGTCGCGTGCTTGGGACGGTCGTTGGCGCCTGGTGTTGTTCGACGTACCGATTGCGCAAAATACTGAACGTTCGCGGTTAAGACGTTACCTGCGAAACAGGCATTTCGGCTGCCTGCAAGGCAGTGTCTGGATTACACCCGATCCGCTGACGGAAGAAACGCGATTATTAGGTTCAGCGAAAACCGACGTAAACTCCCTGATCTTTCTCGAAGCTCGGCCCTGTGCGCATGAGCGGGACGCCGAAATCGTTACGGGTGCTTGGAACTTTGATCGCATCAATCGGCTTTACAGGCAGCATCTGAAACTCCTGAGGGAGAAACCGAGGGGAAAACTGAACAGTAAGAGGCGCGTGACGGCACTACACCAGTGGGCGGAGGCGGAGCGTCTCGGCTGGCGGGAAGCAGTCAAATTCGACCCTTGTTTGCCGCGAAGACTTTTGCCGCCAGGATATCTGGGTGAGCGAGTGTGGCAGCGACGAATTGAGGCGCTGGGTGACGCAAATCGAGATCTACACACCTTCAGCCTTTGAATTGGGTTTACCGCAGTCAGTGCCGCGACCGCACCTGGCCTACCTCTGCTGCAACGAATTTTTGTCGCACGTGCGACAAAAATTCGTCCGTCAGGTTCAGAATCGATGACGTTTAGCGCGGCGTTTAGCGATGTCGGCTCCGACAACTTGATCAGACTGCCGATCCGTGGATCCCTCGCGCAAACCGGCGACCTAAGGAAAGATCACCACTCAGGTGGGGATCAAGGGTTATTTTGGCAGGCAATCATCGGCTCTGTTTGCACAATTGGCGTGGTCCACGCGGAAGCTGCTTGTGGATGGTAAGTCGCTGGATTAAGTGGTTTTGCCAGAAGTTTAGCTTACATGACCGACGAGCGTTCATCGGGTGCGAAACTGGAGATCGCGCACGTTCTGCTCATCGATATCGTCGGCTATTCCAGGTTGCTTATCGACGATCAACAAGCGGCGGTGCGCCAGTTGAGCGCGGTCGTGCGTGGCAGCGCCGAGTTTCAAGCAGCCAATGAGGCCGGGAAGCTTGTGCGATTGCCGACAGGCGATGGCATAGCGCTCATTTTTTTCACAACGCCAGAAGCGCCGGTACGTTGCGCGCTGGAAATCGCCCGCGGGCTCCGTGGGCGTGAACCCTCGCTGCAAGTTCGAATGGGGATCCACAGCGGGCCGGTCACCTACGTAAAAGATGTCGATGAAGGAACCAACGTTGCCGGCGCTGGAATCAATCTTGCCCAACGAGTGATGGATTGTGGCGATGCTGGCCACATCCTTTTGTCGCATCGAATTGCCGAGGACATTGGCCAGTTTCGTGAATGGCTGCCGCATTTGCACGACATCGGCGAGTGCGGCGTAAAGCACGGGGTCAGAGTTCATTTGTTTAACTTGCATGGCGCTGATTTTGGAAATCCAGCTGTCCCCTCAAAAGTACAGGAGGCGACCGCCGCGGCATCAAAGTTGCGCCGGACACGCTTCTCGCGATGGGCAGCGGCAGCTGTGCTGATCCTCGTGGCTCTGGTTTTAGGTGGCTGGTTCTGGCACAGCCGGCAAGTGAGTCGGCTTAATGTCGGGTCGGACAAATCGATTGCCGTGCTCCCCTTCGAAAATTTTAGCGATGACAAGGCGAACGCGTTTTTCGCTGATGGAATTCAGGACGACATTCTCACGAGCCTTACGAAGATTCACGACTTGCGCGTAATCAGCCGCACGTCGGTTGAAAGTTATCGTGGTCGTAAGGAGTCGCGTAACCTGCGCGAGATCGCGAAAACCCTTGGAGTGACCAATGTTCTGGAGGGCAGCGTTCGCCGGGAAGGAAGTCGCGTAATCATCAACGTGCAGCTGATCGACGCGCTGCAAGACCGGCATCTCTGGGCCAATCGGTACGAGCTCACGCTCCAGGATTCGTTAGGTATTGACGGTCAGCTCGCTCGCGAAATTGCCGATGCGCTCCGTGCCAGGCTGACGCCCGAAGAAGCGACGCGCGTCCAGAGCAAGCCCACCCAGAATACCCAAGCCTACGATCTTTATCTTCAAGCAAAAGAGTACGAATTCAAGCCCGATACCTTCCTGCAAGACTATCGCACAGCCGAGCAGCTTTACGTCCAGGCAATCACGCTCGATCCAAATTTCGCGCTCGCACATGCACGGCTCGCGGCGACCTGCGCGCGCATCTATTTTTTTTATGAGCCGACGGAAACATGGAAGAAGCGGGCGAGGGCGGAAGCTGAGATCGCGTTGCAATTGCAACCGAATCTTGGAGAAGCCCATCACGCGCTGGGTCTCTGCTATTATTGGTTTAACCGCGACTACGAAAACGCGTTGCGTGAGTTTGGCATCGCGAAAACGCTTTTGCCTAACGACAGCACGGTGTCCTGGGATATCGCCGCCATTAGGCGGCGGCAGGGTCACTGGCAAGAGGCAGTCGCCGATTATCGTCAGATCCTCCGGCTCGATCCGCAGAATGCGAACGTCATCCGCGACTTGCTCTACGTTTATTGTGCGATGCGCGATTGGCCCAATGCCGAGGCCACTGCGCAGCGTCTCATCGCGCTCACGTCCAATTCCTTGAACGCGAAAGCGCAGATCGGGTATGTCGACTTTTGGGCGAAGGGCAGCACGGTACGGTTGAAAAGCGAGATGGCGACGGTCCCGGCGGGCAAAGATCCCGACGGCGCGGTCACAGCCTTCCGGATCGATGCGAGTATGATCGATCGCGACGCTGCCGCGGCCGAACGGGCTCTGCTGGCCTCGCCGCTCGATACCTTTTCCTACCTCAACGGCGTCTATACGCCGCGGAGTTTTTTCGCTGGCGAAATCGCACTGCTGCGCGGCGAGAACGGCACCGCGCGCGCAGAGCTGGAGCACGCGCGCGACATTTTTGCCGCTTATGTGAAGGAAGCTCCTGATGTAGCGGAGCGTCACGCATTCCTCGGTCTGGTTTGCGCCTTGCTTGGAGAGAAACAGCGCGCGATCAATGAAGGAATGCGGGCGGTTGAACTGCGTCCAGAGTCGCAGGATGCGCTAGATGGGGCGGTTTTCAACGCTGTGCTCGCCCTGATTTACGCGCGTGTGGGCGAGAACGATCGCGCGCTCGTGTTGCTTCACCATCTGCTTGCCGTACCAGGCGCGGTGGACAGTGCGAGTTACAGCATTACGCTCAACGATCTAAAATTTCGCTGGGAATGGGACCCCTTGCGCAACGATCCGCGTTTTCAGAGATTGGTTGCGCAGGAACACCAGTGAATCCAAGAAAATTCTTCGCTGAACTGAAGCGACGGAAGGTTTACAGCGTCGCGATTGCGTACGTGGTCGGCGGCTGGGCGCTGGCACAAGGCATTGCACAGGTCTTTCCGGTGTTCGACATCCCCAACTGGGTCGTGCGTCTCATCGTGCTGCTGATAGTGCTTGGCTTCCCGCTCGCACTGGTACTCTCTTGGTTTTTCGATCTGACCCGATACGGAATTGTACGAACGCCGAATGTGGACAGCCATAAGATCGAGGTCATCCAACCGCCAACCAACTCGACTGAGCGCTCGATCGCAGTTTTACCTTTCGCCGATCTGAGCCCCGGGCAGGACCACGATTATTTCAGCGACGGAATTGCCGAGGAAATTCTGACGGCACTCTCGAAGATCGACAATCTGCGCGTTGCGGCGCGGCGCTCATCATTCTGGTTCAAAGGCAGGCAAGCCGATTTGAGCGAGGTTGCGCAGAAGTTGAATGTCGAGCACGTGCTCGAGGGTAGCATTCGGCGCGATGGCGACCGCGTCCGTGTCACGGCCGAGCTCATCGACGCGTGCGACGGATTCACCATTTGGTCGGAAACTTTCGAGCGCGAACTCCAGGGAATCTTTGCTGTTCAGGACGAGATTACACGCGCGATTCTCGATGCCTTGCGATTGAAGCTCGACATCTCGAAACCAGCGCCCACGCGCGACACAGAAGCCTACGATATTTACCTGCGTGGTCTGTTTTTTTCCAACAAAAGCACTGAGGAAGCGCTTCGGCGCAGCCTCGAATTCTTTGAGCGCGCGCTGGAGAAAGATCCACGACTGAGTGGCGCCTGGACCGGGATTGCGAAGGCTTGGCTCTGGCTGGCTGACGCATACGTTCCGCCGCTGAAGGCTTATCCTAAGGTGCGTGAAGCCGCGCTGAACGCGCTCAAAATCGACAAAGACGAGGCCGAAGCGCACGTCTATCTCGCCGAGACAAAACGGATACTCGACTGGGATCTCGATGGCGCCGAAGTGGAATTCAATCGGGCCCTTGAGATCGAGCCAAATTCGACGCCGTCCAACTATTTCATCGCTGCGTTTTACGCGGCACGTGGCGATCGCGACAAAGCTCTGGCTTACTTGCAGCGTACATCGAAGATCGATCCGGCGTCTCTTTGGGTAAACAACTCCGCTTGTGAACTCTACCGCTACTTCGGTCTGTACGACGAAGCGATCGCGGCCGGTGAACGCGCGTTGCAACTCGACCCGGCATTTGTTTATGGCGAGCCATTACTGGCGGCGCTTTTTCGTGAGATGGGTCGTTTCGATGAGGCGATCGCGCTCTACGAAAAGGCGGAGAGCATCAGCGGCAGGCCAGCGTTTGGTTTGGCTATCACCTATGCGCGTATGAACAGACGCAAGGAGGCGCTCGAAATTCTCGACCAAGTCATTGCCACTCGGGGGAGTTACACACCCGGCGATGCTATTGCCCATGTGCACGTGGCCCTGCAAGCGCATGACGACGCCATTCGCGAATTGGAACGCTCGCGCGAGGACCGATCGTCATCATTGCATTTTGTTGGGATAGCGCCCGAGTTTGGGCCACTGCGCTCAGATCAACGTTTTAGGTCGATCTTGAAAACAATCGGGCTGGAGCCCGAGAAGGTTTTCGCAGCGGCAGCAGCGCGTCGGTAAATAATGTGGCTTGGCCATAACCTGAGCCGCTGCGCGGTAAACTTGACTGCTTTAAACGGTCATGTTCTCCGGTGCAATACGCTATTGCGCGATTACGTCTCGGCCGTGGCCGTGGGCGCGCACGCCGTGCTGATGCAGATCATTCTGCGCGAGATGCATTGCGAAAAGCAGCGTCGCGATCAAACCGAAGTACAAGATCGACATCGTCCAGCGCTGCGTGGGCGTGACTTCGTAGTACTGTTTCTCTTGTTCAGTGCGTTTGCGGAAAAGCGAAACAATCCGCGGCAGAGATAAGAACACCATCAGCCAGACGACAAAGTTTGGATATTTCCAACCAAACCAAAGCAGCAAGGCAAACCCCGGAATCCAAAGCCAGCGCGATAACGCGCTAACGATGCGACCGCCGTCCAGCATGCCTACTGGCGTCAGGTTAAACAGATTCAAGAAATAACCGAACCACGCCAGTGCGATGAAAACCGGCGCGTCGAAGATTTCGCCCAAGGAATTGCATGCGAGTGCGCCCAACGAGCCGAGCATCGGTCCTCCAATGCCGACGCATGCTTCCATCCAGGCGTTGCGCGGCGCTTCTTTGAGCGCGATGAACGCGCCCATGAACGGAATGAAGACGGGGGCGCCGACTTTGAGCCCGAATTTTTTCGCGACGACGAGGTGTCCGCATTCGTGCACGAGTAAGAGCAGGACAAAGCCGACACCGAATTTCCAGCCCCACATCGCAGTGTAAACCCAAATCATGAGCAGCATGGTGCCGCCGGATTTGAGGAGAATCGGGAGAAACTTGAGCGCGGGCAGAATTAGAAATTTGAGTTTCGCGAAGAACTTCGCAATCATCACGCCGATGACCGCCAGCGGCGCGAGTGCTTTCTTCGCGCGGTTCCAGAATGTCTCACGCTGCGGTGCCGCAAGCTCCGTCGTCGTTTGGGGGCTGTTCATCGATGTACCTAAGGCGGCGGATTGCGAATTTCGTTAAACGCTTCGCCCAGTCGATCGAGCACGTCGGTGGCCAATAACGATTCTTCACTGGCGCTGCCATCGAAGATTGACATCTCGGCCGCGCGGCCGCACGCCCAAGCCCCCACCCGCGCGGCATCATAGGTTGGCAATTTTTGCCCTAGTAATCCCGCACACACGCCGGTCAGGATGTCGCCCATTCCACCGCTGGCCATTCCCGGATTTCCGGTTGTGTTGTAACTGAGTGGTTTGCCTCGCTCGAAAACGATGGTGCGGCTGCCTTTGAACAAAAGCGCGACCGGGAATTGGTCGCAAAAATTTCGAGCGATGCCAGCTCGCGACATTTTTCCAACGTCGAACAAGCGGCTCATCTCCCCGGGATGCGGCGTGAGCAACCGCGCACCGCGGCACCGCTTCAGGGTGTCGATCTTTTCCGCGAGAATGTTGAGCCCGTCAGCATCCACAATCATCGGCTGTTCCGCCCGCTCGATCAGATTCAGAATTTCGGAAACGCGCGATTTTCCCAACCCCGGACCAACCGCCCAAATGTCGATCTTTTCTTCGAGCAAATTTTTGTAGGAGCGAACAGGTTTAACCATTGCTTCCACTGGCGCGGCGGACGCGACGATTTCGTAGATTTCTTCGGGCACAAATACTTCCACGAGGCCGGCGCCGGCGCGGAGAGCGCCCCGCGTGGTCATGAGGGAGGCGCCAACGAAGCCTTTTGACCCGGCGACGACGCCGATGCGGCCGAATTGATTCTTGTAGGCATTGAATTTGCGCCGCGGTAAAAGCGTGCTGAGCGAGTAAGCTGTCGCCGCCAGTTCGTTAGGCGCACCTTCCTCCGGGACAAGGTCAACCAGCGGGACGACGGCAATCCGGCCGACGAAATCGAGCGCTGAATCGACAATTAATCCATGCTTGGCGAAACCGATCGTGACGGTGAAGTCGGCGATGACCGAATCTTCCGGATCGGTCTCGCCGGTATTACCGTCGACCCCGGTGGGAAGATCAACCGCGAAAACAAAGGCGTTTTGCTCGCGACGCAATCGATTGATCTCGCGGGCGGCGGCGCGGATCGGCTCGCGCAAAAAGGATTTTGCGCCAATTCCAAGGAGGCCATCGAGAACAATTAAACGCGGCCCGATGTCTGTGGTGTCGGTACCGCTCTCGTGTTCAGCATCGCGCAAAGCTTGAAGCTTTTTGCGCGTTAGCTCGCTGCAATCTTCTTCTGCAAACGGCAGGTGGATGTCGATCTTCCATCCGCTACGCTGCAAATGCTCCGCTGCGACTAGCGCGTCTCCGCCGTTGTGTCCTTTGCCTGCGAAAACGACGCAAGTTTCGGGGCACGGAAAAAATTGCCGAACGGCGCGCGCGACGCCCGCGCCCGCCTGATCCATCAACGCTTCGACCTGAATGCCACGTGCGAAAGCAGCCTCTTCTGCCGCGCGCATTTGCGCTGAGCTCAAAATCGGGGAGTCCAATTAATCCTCCGATTCTCTTGGCGCCGACGTTCTCTTCTTCTTCACGGACGCTGTTTTTTCTGACGCTGAGCTAGACGAGTGCGATGATCTGCGGCGCTTCGATGATCTGCTCCCTCGCTTTGAGGAGTGCTGGACTTTGGTTTGATCGATGAACGGTTGCAATGGGACCGTTTCCACGGCGGCAAGCGCAGGCGACCGTGAGCCGCTTACGACAGAGGAACGATTGCGGATTCCGCGCGCAATTTCCTCCGCCAGCTGTTGCCGATAGGAAACGGTTTGCACGTATTGTGCTTCGGTTGAGTTAGTGAGGAATCCGCATTCCACCAACACGGCTGGGATGCTGGTTTTGCGCAGCACGTAATAGCCGCGCCGGCGGACGCCGCGGTTGGATGAGGGTGCACCCCGTGAAACGTAGTAGTGGATCGCCGAAGCGAGCGGCAGACTGTCACGGCTGTAAAAGTAGGTTTCGATGCCGTTCGCGCCGCCGCGCTGCGCAGCATTGAAATGAATACAAACAAACACCGCGTTACGGTACGAGTTTGCAATTGCCACCCGCGTGGGCAACGGGACAAAGACGTCGCTGTCCCGCGTCATGACCACGCGATAGCCGCTGGCTTCTAATACTTCTCTGAGTCGCAGCGCCACATCCAGCGTCATCATTTTTTCCGCAACGGCCTGGCCTGGAATTCCACCCAGATCTAAACCGCCGTGACCCGCATCAATGACGACGATGGTAGAAGGCTGCACGTCTTGCGTACTCGGAGCCGTTCGGGCTGAGGCTGGCTCTGCGATCCATGTTGCAGCAACGATAAGACCGAGATGATAAAAACGCTCCCGCATCTTACTCGTTCTTCGGCACTGTCTGCGGGCGATCGGAAAGCTTCGGCGCGGCGTTCCGCGATTCCTGACTGAGCGGCACCTCCATCATTCCACCAGCCACTTTTATGTCACCATTGTTGCCATGCATGAGGCGGGGCCGCGTTTTCGTTTCCATGAAGGATGCATGCGAGAGAAGCTCTCCATTTAGCCCGATGCGGTCATAAGCCCAGGCGCGCGGCGCGGCGCAAAAGAGTACATGTAATTGATTGGCCCGGTCCAATTCGGCATGCGGCTCGTCGAAGGCTATGATGCGGCCTAACGAGTAGGTTGCGTACACGATTCCATGATCTTTGTCCTCAACGCGCACGTAGAGGGAGGTGTGATCAGGAAAACGATTGGTCAGTAGCGAGTAGGTGCGCACATCGCCGGGGCCGGCCGTGTCTTCCGGTACACCGACAGTGCGCTGCCAGATTGGGCGCGCATCGGTAACTTCAAAGACTTTGGAGGGCGAATAAAAATATTTGCCAAGATCGGCGAAATAAATGTGCGCGCGTACATGATATGTTCCGAAATCGTGCACTTGGAAAAGCGGAGTAAGATTGATTTTTTGTGCGACGCGTTTGCCCGCTTCGATTTTGAGCGGCGGCTGAGTGGGGCTCGTTTTGACCGGGCCGATGATCTGGCCGTCCTGGCTGGTGACTTCAAATCCAAACCAGGACTGCCCAGGAGCATCGCGAAGATCGACATCTCGTCCCGCGAGGTTAGTTATGCCGACGGTGGCCACGACTGGTTCGTAGGCGATATATTGCAAGCGGGCCAATCTCAGGTCGACTTGAATTTGGCCGAATGCAGAACTCCCGAGCAAAACAAGAGTCGCGCACAGCGGCGTTGACTTCATGGCGCGATAACGTAACGCAACTCGTTGGATAGAAAAGACATTGTCGAATGTCCCGGCTCAGGCGCGCTGCCGGCGCGCGGACGTCAGGTTCTTCTGTTGTTTGTGGAGAGTCACCGCCTCGATCAACGCTTCGTCCCACGGCGCCGCAATAGTTTCCACCGGTGCACGAACGCTTTGGTCGTAGGCAAATTCTACATATTCCCATTCAACCATTTCGAATAACGCGTTCGTGCCGCGGGCCAAGCTCGTCTCGGCGTGCGTCAGTTGGCCACTATGCAAAAAAAGAAGACCGCTGTTTTTGTCTTTTACGATTTGAATCGCACCGCTGCGGCGGCCGAGACAGCACATTTGCACTACATCGGCAACCTGAAATAGATCCCGCGGGCGCGCCCCGGCTTTTTCTGCTCGTTCAATGGCGTCCAGCAAAGCATCACCGTCGACCGGTTCGGGAAAAACCTTTGTCTTGGCCACTTCCAAGCAGCGCTCCGAACGGGCATAGGCTGGAAAGAACAAAGTTTGCAAGCCCGGGAAAATCTCGCTGAGCGCACCACCGAGCGTCAGACCGTCGATCCCTTCAACTTCCAATTGGGCCAGGAGCAGCTTGCATTTTGCATGGCGCAGTCCCCAGTCAAGGGCGGCCACATCGCCGGCGACCAGATTACATTGGTGTTCGCTGTACTCTCTCACCATTCGCACCAGTTGTTCGCCCATCTCGGCGTCACGGTGCACAATGAGCAATTGCATTACTGCGATGGAGCGGTGAAAGGCGGTGGAAACAGGTTCAGCAACCTGGTTGGTTCGGCGCGTTTGTCTTGCAGCTGGTCCTTATAATAGACGCGTACGATATAGCCGAGATATTTTCGCTCACCTGCTTCCAGCGGCGCGTTCGCTTTCGCTGGTCCGCCTTTTTTGGCCGGATTCACCGCAGCGGCCGCGGCCGTTAAGGCTGCTTCGGAAGAGAAGGCTTTGCTCTTCGGGCGTACATAGGTGACGGCCAATAGTTCGGGATCTGCCCCGGCCCAATCATGGGTTGGCGTGAGCCATTCATAGTTCACTTCTGCGTCGGTTAGCTTGATGTCCTTGTTGTCCACCGAATCGTAGAAGAAGACTTGGATTTTTACTTTTGTGTGGTCGATCACCGCGTTCGCGCGTTTCTTGACACCAATCCGCAACATCAGATTCGTGTCGGCGTCCGGATCGGGCGTTTCTGTCGTTGTGACTTCGGAGATTCCAAGCACCGACCCATCTGGGATTTCTTCTGTTGCGCTGCGTGCCACCCCCGTATCCAATGGATAAACTCCAACCAGTCCGGAACCGCTGGACGTGCCCATCGCTGAGCCTTTTTTCAGTTTCGCATCCGCTAGTTCGTACAGCGGGCCGGCCGAAGGACCGATTTCCTGGACTCGCCGCCAAGTTTCGTTCGAGCGATCAAAGTTTTGAATCGACTCATAAATCATGGCCATCTCCGCCAGCACCTGGGCGTTTTTGGGATCTTTTTCCGATGCTTCCTGCAAACGCGCCAGCGCATTAGTCGTGTCGCCGCGCTCGCCCAACTCAGTTGCCTCTTTTAAAAGGCGGTCCGCTGCGGACAATGCCGATGTCGAAGAAGAAAGCGCTAGCGCAGGAGTGGCCAGAGGTTTCAGTGTCGGTGGCAGCGCGGGCGTGACCCGAGGCGCTGGCGCCGCAGTTACCTTTGGCCTTGCTGCTGGATGGTTGGCGCGTATCCGACCGACATAGTAAACGCTCAAACTCAAGGCTTCGGCTGCTGCGAATAGAATGACCAAGGCGAGGCCGAGGTTGAAGCTGCGGTCGGCGCGCGTCGAGGAATAAAAAGTGAGAGCACGCATGAATGGTGGATTATATTTTGATTTTTTAACGGCGCAAAACTGGCTGAGACGCCACGCCGCGCCTGTTGCGCGTTTTGCTTGTCAAACAATCAATGGCATGGCGCTTCGTCATTAGACGCCCGCGACGGCGGTTCCGTTGGAAAAAGGTGGAGCAATCCTAGCGCGAGATCTCCCCCTGGCTCAAAATCTTGAATCCAGCGCCGGTCAAAACGGAAGACGCGCACTCATTGTCATCGACATGCAACGCGAGCGCAGCCAGACCGCGCGGTCGCGTCAGCAACGGATAAGTGAAATGCACATTCACTTCGGCCATAAAAAGCGAGGCCAACAGCTTCGCGAGTTGGGTCGCCACTTCGCGCAATTCCACGACTACGACTTCGCACATCCCAAACGCGACCTTGTTCTCTCGGAACAATTGCTCCACGCCCTCCGGATCGCTCACGATGATTCGCGCAATCGCGGAGTCGGTTGACTCCGAAACACTGATGGCCACCACGTGGCTGTGGTGCGAGTTGAGCAGTTTCACCACCTCAAGCATCGCTCCGACCTTGTTCGGGAGAAAGACGGAGAACTGCTTGACCAGCGGTCCGCTTAATTTGGAAGTGGTTTCCGGGAAATCGAGTGGCATAAAGGTGGATCGGCCGCTCCACGGGCGATGATAATCAAATGCGGCTTTGCCGCCTAATCTTAGCATCGAGGTCGCCGCGGCGACACTGCTCAATCCGCCTTGAATATTTCATGCGCGATCTTCTGTTGGCAAACCAATATTGCCCGCTGATTCAGGCTGTTCATTTAGCCGCAGCACTTTACATTCGCTCGCCAAAGATGGAGCCCGAAAATGAACTGATCGCGCAACGGCGGGAGAAACTCCAAACCTTGCGCGTAAAAGGTGTGGACCCGTTTGGGGCCGCGTTCGAGACGGCTGGCAGCATCATAGAAATTCGCGAAAAATTTCGCGAGGGCGAAACCTTGCGCGCGGCTGGCCGCATGACCGCCCACCGCGACATGGGCAAGAGTCACTTTGTCGACCTTCGGGACGCGACCGGGCGCATTCAGGTTTATTTGCACGAAAAGGAAATCGGCGCGGAGATGATGGAAATCTTCAAACTGCTCGACCTTGGTGATTTCATCGGCGTGGAAGGCGTTTGCTTTTTAACAAAAACTGGCGAGCCGACGCTAAGAGCAAAGAAATTTGAAGTGCTGGCGAAATCGCTTCGGCCGCTGCCAGAAAAATGGCATGGCCTGCAGGATGTCGAAGCGCGTTACCGCGAACGCTATCTTGACCTGGTTTCGAACGAGCAATCGCGGGAAACCTTTGCCAAGCGGATTGCGATCGTGCGTGAAATCCGCGGTTTCTTCGAGGACCGAGGTTTTCTTGAGGTCGAGACGCCGATGCTGCAAACAGTCGCAGGTGGCGCGGCGGCGCAACCGTTTCAAACGCATCACAAGGCGCTCGACCTTAACCTTTATCTGCGCATCGCGCCGGAACTTTATCTCAAGCGCTTGCTCGTGGGCGGGTTCAACAAAATTTTCGAGCTCAATCGCAATTTCAGGAACGAAGGCATTTCGCGAAAACACAATCCCGAGTTCACCATGCTCGAGGCCTACTGGGCATACGCCGATTTCGAGAAAGTCGCGAACCTGGTCGAAGAACTCATTTGCCATTTAGCCGAGAAAATCGTCGGCTCATTGCGCATCGAGCATCGAGACACCGAAGGAAAGGGCATTCGGACGGTCAATTTAAAACGGCCCTGGCGGCGGGCGCGTTATTTCGATCTTGTGCGGGAGGTTGCAGGTAAGGATTGGTTTGACCTAACGAGCGAGCAACGGCGCGCGCGAGCGACCGGCGCTTTCAAATTGGAGATCTTGCCACAGCTCGCCGACTTCGAAGTCACGCAACACGTTTTCGAAAAACTTGTCGAGGAAAGAACATTCGATCCGCTATTCGTGACGCATTGTCCGAAAGAGCTTGTGCCCCTGGCGAAACAGAACGTTGTCGATCCTGCAGTTGTCGATGTTTACGAGTTGATCATCAACGGCGTGGAAATCTCGCCCGGTTACACCGAACTGAATGATCCCGACGCGCAGCGCAAACGTTTACTCGAGCAAGCTGGCGAAGAAACGCAAAAGATCGACGAAGAGTTTCTGCGCGCTCTCGAACACGGCATGCCGCCAGCCGGTGGCTTTGGCCTTGGTATTGATCGATTGTCTATGTTGCTGACCGGGGCAGAATCGATCCGTGACGTCATCTTGTTTCCGTTGCTCAAGCCGAAGCGCGAGTAGTTACCGATCGTAAGGAAGAGCCTCTGACGCGGCAGCATCAGTGCAAACCGCCGGCGTGTGACAAATTGACGCCGCACACTTCGAGGCTTCGCGCCAGGCTACTGTTTCGCTTTCCTGTGGCTGCTTTGCAGGATGAGTTAAGGCTTAGGCCACATGCTCAGCGACCCATTGCGTGGCGAAGCGCGCCACTTGCCGCGCGTTTCGCAGGTTTAATTTCTCCTTGATGTGGGCACGGTGAGTTTCCACTGTCTTCCGACTCAGACAAAGGTTCTGGGCGATTTCGCGGATTGAGTGCCCTTTGCCGATCAACCCCAACACCTCAAGCTCGCGCTCAGTTAATTCACGCACCTGATTAGCGTCGCACGGCTCCTCGTGGTGTGCCGAACCCATACCTATTTCCTTCGAGACCATTGCACTGACGTAACGCAGGCCGCCGAAGATCTTACGAACCGCCTCGACGATTTTTTCAATCGCTTCCTGCTTCACAATGTATCCCTGCGCGCCCGCCCGAAGTGCCCGCGCGGCATAGAGCGGCTCCTCATGCATGGAAAGAATGAGAACGGGCAGCTTTGGAAAGTCCGCTCGGATTTTCTTCGTCAGCTCAATGCCATTGCCATCCGGCAAGCCGATGTCGACGATCACTAGATTTGGCTTGGTGCTGCGGACTACGGCCAGCGCCTGGCGCGCGTCGCCTGCTTCGCCGCAAACGCTAAGACCATTGCTCGAGTTGATGATGCGTCCCAAACCTTTACGCAAAAGGGGGTGATCATCGACAATCACGATTCGTTTTAATCGTCGATCTTGTCGCCCGTGCGGTGCTTGGCTTGCTTTTGCCGGTCTTGATCGCGGGTTGATCGCCGCCATGTTTGCGCGATTCATACGGGGCTTAGCATTTCAGGAAGGAGGCAAACTCGTTCGAACCGACTTGTCAATTCACGGAATGGGAAGATCCTCGCCTGCTCGTTTACCAGAGCGGGCGCATCGGCGTGCCAGGTAAGATCGACCTTAGAGTGGAATCGTGGCTCCGAAGGCTTTCGTAAGCAGCCGAAAAGGAAAAAGGTTTTTGTTTCTGGCGAAATCAGGCCTTGGTTTCCTGCGTTTCCCTCTCTATTTGCCTGGGTGCGAAGGGCTTGCCCGCGAAACACGCGAAACGATACGAATCTGCTGATTAAAAAGAATCGGATCGGATTTTCAGATTTTTTGTAGCCACCGGCCTGCGGCCAGGTCCGGAGGAGGGGACATATGGACCACCCATCTCATTTCGTCACGCGATAATGATGATGCCGAAGACGAAGAGGAGAGCTCAAACGGCAGGTGCAAACGAGCGACGACATAAGCGTTTGCGGAAGGAAACCGCGTCCGTGAAAGGTACCGAGCAGGAAAAAGCCGGGCAGGATCACGACCGGGACAAAGCCGTGAGATTGCCAGCATTTTTGCGACCTCGCACGCTGGTCAGGCAATAGACGCCGCACCTGATCGTAGGATTTTGTAGTATAGCGTCTTACATGTCGGCACGTGTCTTGCTAAAACGAAGCCGCCAGCGGGAAATCGCCACCCTGAGAACGAGGACTCGCCAAGGCAAGGCAATCTTCAATGAAACAGGTTACTCCGGCAGCAGGTGTCTTCGTGGTGATGCTCGCGATGGCGGCAGGCGCATGCAGCACAATTTCCCGATATGATCAGGCGGCCTACGAGCACGCGGTCAACGCCAAGGTAGACGCGCTCGTTCTGATGCAAAAAGCCACCGCCAGCTATGACGAGCATCAAATGGAAATTGAATCGTTACTCACAGAACTGGATAAGGCTTATGAATACGATCGTGGCCGCCTACTCGATCAAGTCACGATTGCTCAGTGGAGCATTCTTAGAGATCCGGATCGAAATCTATTCGGCGGATTTCTGAAAAGCTGGAAAGCAAAAGGCAGCCTTAGTTCAACGTTTGTCGCGGAGAAAAAGGCCCAGATAGCTGATGCCTTCGATCAAATCATCCAGCTTGAAAGCGGAAAGATTAAGGCATCCCAGGTGAAATAAGCGATGCTTAACATCGACAATATTCTGAAGAACATCGAGGAGCAAAGCAAGTCTCTTGCAGAAAAGCTCTTCAAGCAATACCTACGGGAAGCCCTCACTGATGTCAGGGACTTCTTGGGAAAGTCGAAGGCCAATCTGGAGCGGTGGGCACAGGAACTCGACCGTCGCGAGATAGATGAGGATGAATTCAAAAGCCTGGTCCAGGGACAGCTGGATGCGACCGAGATGCGTGCACTTAAACAGACAGGACTGGCCCAGGTACGAATCGATATCTTTACCAGCGGAGTTCTCGATATTGTCGTAAGCGCGGCTCTTGCAGCAATCCCATAGTTAAGTTCGAGTGCAAGAGTTACCACCACAATAAATCTCAACTCAGTCTAACAAATATCTATGTCCATGAAACCACTAAGTCAGCGTTCACCGAAATGGTATGGTTGGTTGCCAGATCTGCCGGACCATCGCGATTTCATGTATTCGGCGATTGCGCCAACGATTGCACGATTGCCGAAGAAGGTCGATCTTCGGCCAGAATGTCCGCCCGTGGAAAACCAGGGCCAGCTTGGCAGTTGTACAGCTAACGCGCTCATCGGCGCCCTGGAATTCCTCGAATTGAAGGGCGGCGCGCTATTTGTCGATCTTAGCCGGCTTTTTGTTTATTACAACGAGCGCCTAATTGAAGGCACGGTCGATCAGGATAGCGGCGCATTTCTTCGCGACGGCATCAAATCACTCGCCAAGCAGGGAGTTTGTCCAGAGAAAGAATGGCCTTATCGGATCACCGCATTTAGGAAAAAGCCTATCGCCACTTGTTATGCAGACGCGAGAAAGCACGAGATTACTTCCTACCACCGAATCAACACCACTGACGAAATGAGAACCTGTTTGGCTGAGGGTTTCCCCTTTGTGTTCGGCTTCACTGTGTATAGCTCGTTTGAATCGGCAGCCGTAGCAAGATCAGGCGTCCTGAATATGCCTACGAGAAATGAGAGAGTAGTGGGCGGTCACGCAGTGGTGGCGGTGGGTTACGATGACACGCAGCGGCGATTCATTATTCGTAACTCCTGGGGCACCGACTGGGGACAGAAAGGCTGCTTTACCATGCCTTATGAGTATCTTGGGAGCCGAAACCTATCCGACGACTTCTGGACGATTCGCGCCACCAAAGCAGTCAGATAATTGCGCTGCGTCGCGGCTGTAGCCGGAATCAGTAGTGTCGTTCATCCTTTCGTTGACGCCAATTCTGCCAGACGAAAAGGGAACGCCGCACAGCAAGATGGCTAGAGCGTAATCGTGCGGGCTGAATGGTGTGGCTCGGATCTTCTGGAGAATCCTGCCTTCGGAATCCATAGCCGCGGTGGCTACAGAGATTGCTTCAAGGAATCAACGGCCGCGCCGCGGCGGGACAAGCTTGCAGGCCGGACAGATGCTGTAGATCACCACGCCATCACCCACTGTGTCGAGTGTCGATTTGATTACTGTACCGCAAAGGGCACAGATGAGCGCGTTTCCGTGTTTTCTAGCGGCCAATCTCTTTGCCGCCCCCTTTGGTCGCGCTTTTTCCCTCCACGTCACAAAAAGTAATCGCGGCTCGGAGGCGTGGCGGATTCAAAGAATTACAAAGCGCGATTTTGGAGGCCCGGAGCCGATCGATCCGTTGCCGGTAAAAGATCCGCATTTCCGCACATTCGAAGAGATCAAGCGCATATTATTGCAACTGAATAAATTGCCGTTGCGGCCCTCCCGGAATGCTGCCGCCGATCCTGCTTGCCACGCCGAAAGGTCGCGCGGCGACGAAGGTCGGTGACTGATCTCGTTGAAACCGCGAGGCATGTGTTATGGTAACTCCGAAAGGATCAGCTTCACAGCTTCACATGGATTTGGATGCAAGCTGATTGGCCGGCCAATGACCAGGTAATCCGCACCGGCCTCAATGGCCTGCTGTGGAGTCGTGAAGCGTTTTTGATCGCCAACCTGCGACCATGCTGGCCGAATCCCCGGAGCGACGATTTTAATATTGTCGCCGAATTCTGCACGAAGCATCTTGATTTCACGCGGGCTGGCAACAACGCCGTCGATTCCGCTTGTGACGCCAAGCCTGGTCAATCGCAAGACCTGCTCGTTGATCCTTTCCGAAATTCCGATCTCGCCCAGCGTCGCTTGGTCGGCACTGGTCAAAACGGTTACGCCTAGGATCGACATGTGATCTTTTCGGGCTGCCATTGCTGCCCGAATCATTTCGCTACCGCCGCTCAAATGAATGGTCAGCATTTGCACGCCGAGATCAGCCGCGGATTCCACCGCTTTTGCGACGGTGTTCGGGATGTCGTGCAGTTTAAGATCGAGAAGAATTTTTGCGCCAGTCGCGCGAATCGCGCGCACGATTTCGGGACCTTCGCCGTTGTAAAGTTGCAGCCCAACTTTGAAAAACGAGATTTCCTGACGTAATTGCCTAACGAGATCGAGCGCTCTCGTTTCCGTCGGCACATCGAGCGCAACGATAATTTTTTCAGCTGCCTTTGTCATGGCGAGTGAACGAGAACATAGCACGGGCGACAGTCCCGCCAGAGCACGGACTCGATGTGGCGAGCCCGTGGGGCCGGCAGGCATCTTGCCTGCCAGTGCGACTGGACGAGCAGGATGCCGGTCGGCCCCACAGCCAAATGGCTGTGTCCGGACCGCGCAGCCCGCCCTGAATTCATCCTGTTCTTCTTCCGATTTGCTAGACAAATTGCAACTGATGAACGTGTTCGCGCCCGCGAAAATCAACCTCTGGTTACGCATTTTTGGTCGGCGCAATGACGGCTTTCATGAAATTGAGACTCTTATCGCGCCGATCTCGCTCTATGACCAAATCGAAATCCAGCGGCAGTCGAGGTGGGTCGATTTTCAATGCGATGACGCTTCGATTCCAGCTGGGGACAGCAATCTCGTGGTGCGGGCGGCCAAAGCATTCCTTAAGGCCACAAAACAGAAGAGCGGCGTCGCGATTAAGCTGACAAAGAGAATTCCGCACGGCGGCGGATTGGGCGGCGGCAGCAGCGACGCAGCAGCGACGCTGCTGGTGCTCAATGACCTTTTCGAAACCAAATTGCCGCGCGAGGCGCTGGTCAAGATCGCCGAGACAATTGGCTCGGATGTTCCATTCTTCCTTTTCGAGTCCGCCGCCGTTTGCAAAGGAAGAGGTGAAGTCGTGATCCCGATGAAGTTGAAGGACAAATTGTCCATTCTGCTTTTGAAACCGGGTTTCGAAGTGGCATCGGCATGGGCCTATTCGCGTTGGCAGAAGTCAAAGCAGGTCCCTTCAATTTCATATGGGGTGCAGAACTTCCGCGGCCAAACTTTTATGAACGATCTCGAGCGTCCGGTTTTCGAGAAGTTTGTTTTCCTGGCTGCACTGAAAATGTGGCTGCTCAAGCAACCCGAAGTAGGCGCGGCCTTAATGTCTGGGTCAGGATCGACGGTTTTCGCGGCGATGAGGCCAAATGTAGATGCCGATCTTGTAACGAAACGCGCGCGCCAGGAGCTTGACCCCGAATTGTGGACGTGCAGGTGCGAAACCCGCTGATCGTTGATTTCCGGCGAGCTCAGGCTGCCAGCCTGTCCATCTCGGCAGCTTGTGGAGATGCGTCGCCACGCGTAGTTGCGTCCTGCGCTTTTTTTGTCACCATCAAAGGTTGGTGGCAGCCCACCGGCAACAGCAGGCTGGCAGCCTGAGCTCCTCAGAACACATCGTGCACCCAAATCGCGATCCACTTACTCGACCGCTGCACGCTGCAAAATCGCACGCGCGTACTCGCGATTCAATTTGGCGATGAAACTTGCGCTGATCTCGGCCGGACAAACGGCTTCGCATTCGTAAGTATTCGTGCAGTTGCCAAAGCCTTCGGCATCCATCGCGCGCACCATTTTCAGCACCCGGGTCGTTCGTTCCGGATGACCCTGCGGAAGAGAGGCGAGATGCGAAACCTTTGCCGCGGTGAAAAGCATGGCCGATGCGTTCGGACACGCAGCCGCGCACGCACCGCAGCCGATGCATGCGGCTGCCTCCATCGCACGATCGGCATCGTACTTTGAAATCAGAATTGAGTTTGCTTCCGGCGCGGAACCGGCTCGCGCGGAAATAAAACCGCCCGCCTGAACAATGCGATCGAGCCCGCTGCGGTCGACTACTAAATCTTTGATGACCGGGAAACCCTTCACGCGAAATGGCTCAATGACGATGGTGCTGCCGTCGCGAAATTTCCGCATGTAAAGTTCGCACGCCGCGCCCGGATGGTCGGGGCCGTGTGCTTCGCCGTCGATCGTTAGGCTACACGTACCGCATATTCCTTCACGGCAATCTGAGTCAAACGCGATCGGCTCTTGGTCACGCAACAGCAAGCGTTCGTTCACGATATCGAGCATTTCGAGAAACGAAGCCTTTGCAGAAATGTCGGGTGCGTCGTAGTCAACGAGTCTTCCTACCGATTGCCGATCTTTCTGTCGCCAAACCTTGAGTCTGAAGTTCATCTCAGGCAGCGCAAGCGGTTGAATTGGGAGCAGAATGCTCGCGCTCACCAGATTGTCGATCATTTACCATGCTCATTTGTAGCTTCTTTGCGTCAAATGCACGGTCTCGAAATGCAGCGGTTCGCGGTACAATTTTGGCGCCGCGATCTTCCCGTCGCCGCCTTGAAATTCCCACGCGAACACGGCCGCGAAATTTTCGTCATCGCGCAGCGCTTCGCCCTCCGGCGTCTGATGTTCTTCGCGAAAATGCGCGCCGCACGATTCGTCGCGCGCGAGCGAATCGATGCACATCAATTCGGCAAATTCGAGAAAATCAGCCACGCGTCCAGCCCGCTCCAGTGATTGATTGAAGTCCTCGTTCTCGCCGGGCACGTGTACTTCGCGCCAGAATTTTTCTCGCAGCTCAGGGATTTTCGCGAGTGCCTCCTCAAGTCCCTGCCTGTTTCGCGCCATTCCACACTTCTCCCACAGCAACATGCCGAGGTCGCGATGAACCGAATCGAGTGAACGCTTGCCGTTGACCTTGAGCAGATTGTCGATCTTCCCCCGGACGTCGCTCTCTGCTTTGCTGAATTCAAGACTTTCGGTTGAAGGCCGTTTGCCGGCCTGACCGGCCAGATAATTCGGCAAAGTGTAGGGCAAAATGAAATAGCCGTCGGCCAAACCCTGCATGAGCGCGCTGGCACCAAGGCGATTCGCGCCATGGTCGGAAAAATTCGCTTCCCCGATCACAAAGAGCCCCGGGAGGTTGCTCATCAAATTGTAGTCCACCCATAGTCCGCCCATCGTGTAGTGGATCGCGGGATAAATCCGCATTGGTAGTTTGTAGGCGTCTTCGCCGGTGATCTTTTCGTAAACCTCGAACAAATTGCCATACCGTTCGCGGATTGTTTGTGCGCCCAATCTTTTAATCGCATCGGCGAAATCGAGGTAAACGCCGCGGCCGCCGGGACCGACGCCGCGCCCTTCGTCGCAAACTTCCTTCGCTGCGCGCGAAGCGATGTCACGCGGCGAAAGGTTCCCGTAGCTCGGATATTTTCGTTCGAGGTAATAATCGCGATCTTTTTCCGGAATTTCGTCAGGCCGTTTGCCACAATCCTCTTTTCGCTTCGGCACCCAAACCCGTCCGTCGTTGCGCAACGATTCGGACATCAGCGTCAATTTCGATTGGTATTCGCCGGAGTGGGGAATACAAGTAGGATGAATCTGGGTGAAGCACGGATTCGCGAAGAGTGCGCCTCTTTTATAAGCGCGATAAGTGGCGGTCACGTTGCAGCCGCGCGCGTTCGTCGAAAGATAGAAAACGTTTCCGTATCCGCCGGTTGCGAGCACAATCGCGTCGGCCGCGACCTTGTCGATCCTACCGGAAACCAAATTACGGGTAACGATTCCCTTGGCGTGGCCATCGACAACGACCAAGTCGAGCATCTCAGTTTGCGGGAATATTTCGACCGTGCCGCCAGCGATTTGGCGGCAGAGCGCCTGATAACAGCCAAGCAGGAGTTGCTGGCCGGTTTGCCCGCGTGCGTAAAATGTTCTCGAAACTTGCGCGCCGCCGAACGATCGGTTCGCGAGCAGGCCGCCGTACTCGCGCGCGAATGGAACGCCTTGCGCGACGCATTGATCGATGATGTTCGAGCTAACTTCGGCGAGCCGATAGACGTTTGCTTCGCGCGATCGAAAATCACCGCCTTTGATTGTATCGTAAAACAGACGATAAACGCTGTCGCCGTCATTCTGATAATTTTTGGCAGCGTTGATTCCGCCCTGGGCGGCAATCGAATGCGCACGCCGCGGTGAGTCTTGATAGCAAAAGCATTTCACTCGATAGCCGAGTTCTCCGAGTGTCGCCGCTGCCGCACCGCCCGCCAAGCCGCTGCCGATAACAATGATCTCAAATTTTCGGCGATTGTTTGGACTAACGAGTCGTGAATGATCCTTGTGGTTTGTCCATTTTCCGGCAAGCGGCCCGGAGGGAATCCGCGCGTCGAAATTGCCGATCATAGTTGTTGCGCGGGTTTGATCAATCCGAGGAGGATCGCGACTGGTATTGAGGCGTAGCCGACAAAAAGGAGCCAGGCGAAAACGCGACCGCCGAGCGCAAGACGCGGCGTTAACTTTTTATCATTGAGCCCAAGCGATTGGAAAAAGCTCGACGATCCGTGGCTCAAGTGCAGCGCCAGCAGCAGCAATCCGAGAACATAGAAGCCTGAAACGAAGTAATTTTGAAATCCGTAAACCATCATCGAGTACACGTCATAACGACCGAGCGGATCGGCTTTGAGCAGGGCAAAGCGCGGATCGGTTTTTCGGAAGGTGAAATGGGCGAGGTGGTAAATGATGAACGCGAGCACGATCAATCCGCTCATGACCATGTGACGCGACGCGAAGGTGGCTTTCACATATTCCTTGTCGATGTACGGCTCGGGCCGCGCGCGTTTGTTTTCGATCGCTAATTCAATCGTGAAATAAATATGCACCATAACGGTGACGAGCAGAAAAAGGCGAATGAGCCAAAGCAACGGCCCAAGATCGCGCAGGTGCTGCGAATAACCGTTGATCCAGTCGGGCCCGAGAAAAATCTGCAGATTGCCTAACAAGTGACCGGTGACAAATAGGATTAAAATGAGGCCGCTAATCGCAACGATAATTTTTCGGCCAATCGACGAGTGACAGAAAGCAGAAATAAAGCCGTAACGTTGAGCGACCCCGTGCATAGTCGGAGTGGCGACCGAACCGGGTTGTTCTTGTGGTTGCTGATCAGTCACCGGGACAATTCTTTCGTTTCAGATTGTAAGTTCGCCGCGTCGAACGCCAAACAAAAGATCGGCGTTTCACAGAAACCTCCAGCTTCTTGGGTCGTTTTTGGGAGTGCGGCGACATGTCGCCGCTTTTCAAAGCGAGGACAAGTCCGCGCAGCCCAAAGTTGCCAGCATCATTTGCTGCCAGGCTTTACCGGGGGAATCGCCGCAAGATCCGCCGGTAATTTGTCCGGCTCAAATGTCTCCATGGTTATCTCAATCAAGCTAACGAACGGAGAACCGAAATCGGGTCTGGCGCCCCCGCTGCGATCGACAATTACGCCGACCGCGCTGACGCTTCCGCCATGCTCGCGTACAATGTCAATTGTTTCCTGAACACGACCGCCGCGCGTTACCACGTCTTCAACCACGATGAATTTTTCCTGATGGTTAATCTTGAATCCGCGGCGCAAAACCAATTTGCCATTTTCTTTTTCGGCAAAAATGTGGCGTTTGCCTAACGAACGCGCAACTTCCTGTCCGACGATGATTCCGCCGAGGGCAGGGGAAATCACTGCGTCGCAATCAAATCCGCGGAGGTTAGTCGCGAGCGCCTGGCAGACGCGCGCAGCGATATCGGTATACTGAAGGAGCAGCGCACATTGAAAATATTGGCGGCTGTGTAAACCGGAGCGCAAAACGAAATGTCCATCGAGCAATGCGCCCGTTTTCCGAAACAAGCCAAGCAAATCTTCGCTCATCTGGGAAGGGCACGCGTCTCGCGTGCTGGCGAGGGCGCCCTCGCCAGCACGAACTTTATCCGGGCGTTTCGGCGAGGGCGCCGAAACTTGCACGCGAGGGCGCGTGCCCTCCCCAGAACTTCCGTGCGAAAATATTCCGCGATAAACATGTCAGTTTTTAGCCGGAAGTATCGGCAGCGACTTCGCCGGATGAACTGCCGCCTTCTACGACCGCAATGGCTTCGATCTCGATGCGCGCGGCTTTTGGCAAGGCGGCGACTTGCACAGTCGAGCGGGCGGGCGGCGCTTGTTTGAAATAGGAAGCGTAGATTTCGTTCATAATTTGGAAATCGGCGAGATCGGTGAGGAAGATTGTCGTTTTCACGATATTTTCGAATGAGAGACCTTCGGCTTTGAGGATCGCGTTGATGTTGTCGAGCACGCGCCGTGTTTGCTCGGAGATATCTTTCGAAACGATCTGGCTGCTTTTCGGATCGAGCGGAATTTGTCCGGCGCAGTAAATTGTCGATCCAACGCGCACTGCCTGGGAGTAGGGGCCGACGGCCGCAGGCGCTTCCCTTGTCGAAATGATCTTCTTCATGGGTGCGAGCTTAGCCAAAGTAGAGCAAGCTTCCAGCTTGCTATTCTAGAGAACGCAAGTCAGGGCCCTGCGCTACCAGCAGAATGACAAATCACGGAATCTCGTCGATATTAGAGATGAAATGGTTGGTTGGATTTTAAAGAAGATACTTGGCTCGAAGAATCAGCGCGAACTGAAGCGGCTGGCGCCGATCGTCCGGCGGATCAACGAATTCGACGGGCAGTTCAAGAGTTTGTCGGATGACGCTTTGCGTGCCAAGACAGCGGCCTGGAAAGAGGAGCTGACGAAAATTCCCGAGCTTCAGGATCAATGGCGACGGCTGGACGAGATTTTGCCCGAGGCGTTCGCGGTCGTGAAAAACGCGGCCCGCCGGCTGAAAGATCGACAACACAGCTTCACAGTGTGCGATCAGCCGATGATATGGGACATGGTGCACTTCGATGTGCAACTAATGGGCGGAATTGTTTTGCATCGTGGCCGAATCGGAGAAATGGCCACCGGCGAAGGCAAGACTCTGGTCGCGACGCTGCCTTTGTATCTGAATGCGCTGACCGGTCGCGGCGCACATCTCGTCACGGTAAACGATTACCTGGCACGCCGCGACGCGGAATGGATGGGTCAACTTTACAACTTTCTAGGACTAACCGTCGGTTGTATTCAGCACGATCAGGAGCCGAACGTACGTCGCCAACAGTACGCATGCGACATCACTTATGGGACGAATTCGGAATTCGGTTTCGATTATCTGCGTGATAATGGCATGGCCACCACGCGCGAGCAACAGGTGCAGCGCGGCTACTACTACGCGATTGTCGATGAAGTCGATTCCATCTTGATCGACGAGGCGCGCACGCCGCTCATTATCAGCGGCCCGGCCACGGTTTCGACCCATCAGTATGACAAGTGGAAACCGCTGATCGAACAGCTCGTGCGCAAACAAAACATGCTGTGCAATCGGTTGGCGAGTGAGGCGCTGGAGAAGTTCGAGCAGAACGATTTTGAGACCGGCGGACGACTCATGTTCAAGGTGAAACTGGGTCAGCCTCGCAATAAGCAATTGCTGCGGATGATGGAAGATCCGGACAAGCGGCGCGCAATCGATAAGGCGGAACTCTCGTTTTATACGGACACGCGCAAAGAAGAACTGTTTGCTCTCAAGGAAGAGCTGTTCTTCACTATCGACGAAAAATCGAATGAAGCCGATCTTTCCGAGCAAGGGCGAGTTTTTCTCAATCCGGACGATCCGAATGCATTTGTGCTGCCGGATCTAATCAATGAGTTCACTGAGATCGACCTCGATACGTCCCTGCCTGACGAAGAGAAGGACAAGAAAAAACGGGAACGGCAGGAGCATTGCGACGCGCAAGCTGAGCGCATCCATAACATCTCGCAGTTATTGCGCGCATACTGCTTGTTCGAAAAAGACGTTCAGTACGTCGTTGAAGATAACAAGGTAGTGATTGTCGATGAATTCACCGGGCGCAAAATGCCAGGGCGCCGCTGGAGCGACGGTTTGCATCAGGCAGTCGAAGCAAAGGAAGGCGTACAAATCGATCGCGAGACGCAAACGCTGGCCACCATTACGATTCAAAATTATTTCCGGCTTTATGAAAAGCTCGCCGGCATGACTGGTACGGCCGAGACCGAGGCGAACGAATTTCATGACATTTACAAGCTCGACGTCAACGTCATTCCAACGAACCGGCCAGTGCAGCGCAAAGATGCCAACGATCGCATCTACAAGACCCGGCGTGAGAAATATAGTTCCGTCATCAACGAGATCAAGGATTGTCACGCGCGGGAGCAGCCGGTGCTCGTTGGCACGGTCAGTGTGGAGGCGAGCGAGTTGCTCAGCCGAATGCTCAAACGCGAAAAAATTCCGCACAACGTATTGAACGCAAAATATCACATGCAGGAGGCGGAGATCGTGGCGCGTGCCGGTCAGCCTGGCACGGTCACCATTTCGACGAACATGGCCGGCCGCGGCACCGACATTAAGCTTGGGCAGGGCGTGGCGGATAAAGGCGGCTTGATGGTGATCGGCACCGAGCGGCACGAAGCGCGCCGGATAGACCGACAATTGCGCGGACGTTGCGCGCGCCAAGGCGATCCCGGCAGTTCTCGATTTTACGTCAGTTTCGAAGACGATCTCATGCGCAACTTCGGCGCGGCTGATCGAATGACTCGAATCATGGAGCGCTTCGGCCTCGAGGAAGGGCAGGAGCTGGAGCATCCATGGCTGAACAAATCGGTCGAAACGGCACAGAAACGCGTCGAGCAGCGCAATTATCTCATCCGCAAACGCACGCTCGATATGGATGACGTGATGAATAATCAGCGCGAAGTGATTTACACTTATCGCAATGAGGTGATCGATTCGGAGGAGCCGCGCACCCTCATCTATGAAGTGATCGATGAAGCTGTACCGGCAAAAGTAAAGGAATACCTTGAAATCGATGAGCCGAACTACGCCGGTCTCATGCATTGGGTGAACACGACCTTTCCGCTTGGCCTGACCAAAGAGAAAGCGCAGTTTGAAACACGCACGGTTGAGGAAAGCGGACAGTTCCTGATCGAAAAGGTCAAAGAAGCCTACGAGCGCAAGTCGAGCCACGAAGAGCCGACCGCGGTCAAAAGTTTGGAGCGGTATATAATTCTGAACGCGATCGACCGGCTCTGGCAGGAGCATCTCTACGCGATGGATGCATTGCGCGAGGGAGTTTACCTGCGCGCCTATGCGCAAAAGGATCCTCTCATCGAATACAAAGCCGAAGCGTACGACATGTTCGTTGAGCTGATGGCGAACATTAAGAACGAAGTGCTGCACAACCTTTTCCGCAGCACCTCAAACTTGCAGGCATTCGAAAACTTCCTGGCCAGTCTTCCGCAATTCCTGATGCGCGAACAAGCGCCCCCAGCTTCAACCATATCAGGCCGCGCGCGCCAGCCGCAGCCGGTCGGCGCGATGGCGGCAATGGGCGAGAATGGCGGCGATGGTGCAGGCGAGTTGACTGTCGATCTTCCCGTTCGCCGATCTTTACCAAAGGTCGGGCGCAACGAGCCGTGTCCTTGTGGCAGCGGCAAAAAATACAAAAACTGCTGCGGCCGGACCGCCTAGCGCCTCTTCGCTAGTTCGGCGTTTGACTCCGAAAGCTTTCGCGAGTTGACACAAAGGCGGCTACGCCCACCTCGCGCGGCGTCAGCCTGTTTCTTTGAGCACCTCATCGCTGAAGATGTGTTTTCCTTTGAATGCGTCCCGCAGTGCGGTGCGCAGGGTTTCCACCGCTTCATTCTTCAAAACGTAACCCATTGCCCCGGCGCGCGCCGCGCGCCGGACGTATTCGGGTTCTTCATGTGCCGAGAGAATGAGAACAACCAGCGCGGGAAATTCGCTCCGCAGCTTTTCCGTCAACTCGATTCCGTCAGGTCCACCGGGCAGGCCGACATCGACAATCACGGCATCCGGGCGCATCTCGCGTACCATCTCCATGCCTTCGGTCGCGTCGCCGGCCTCTTCGCAAACGACAAACTCGTCCCCGACATTGAGCAAGCGCTCGAGTCCCTGGCGGACGAGCGCATGATCATCAACGAGGACGATGCGTTTGCGTTTGTCCGGTGGAATCATTGTGATCGTCCATTTTAATGCGGGAGTTCTCTATGTCGATCTTACATGCGCGACCTGGCACTCTGCTCCGGCGCGTGGAGAGCGTTTTTCAACACCACGCTCCGCATGCTGCTTTCATGCAGCAAAGAGAAGATACGTGCGAAAAAAAACACGTCACTTCAATTCGTAGGTGGTGATCTCGAGCTCGTAACCGTCGGGATCGTGAAAATAAATCGAGTGCGAAATTTCGTGGTCTTGGAATTCGAATTTGATTCCTCGGCGTGTGAGTTCCTCGTGCGCGGCGAGAAAGTTTTTCCGATCGGCGCGAAAGGCGAGATGAAGCATCCGGATGTTCCGCCGAGCCGGCGATGGCGATCTTGTATGGGAGCTTGCCGGAAACAACGCAATCCCGGTATTTCCTTTGCCGATAAAAGTCGGAATGCCATTCCACATTTCTTGATGAAGCCGCTCGAAACCGAGAACCTCAATGTACCACTTAACCGATCGCTCAATGTCGCGCACCGCGAGTGCTACGTGATCAATTCCTTGGAGCTGCATGAGCAGCGTCAATCTTAAGTCCCTAACTCGCGGCCGGCAGCGACTGATCAGCCCACGCGACAGCGTGAGCGCGGATTGGGCGACCAAAACCTTTCAAAATGACTTCGCCAAGATCTTGAAACGACAATCCCTTGCCCAGGCAAAGCTCGGCAATCGCGTTCGACACCAAAATTTGCGCCGGTAATGCGTGGGCGCAGAGCCGAGCGGCCAGTTGAACTGTACACCCAAAAAGGTCATTATGATCCTCGACAGGCTCGCCCGCTGCGGCGCCGATGCGAACCTTAAGTGGACGGTCGCGCTTGTTCTCCTCATGTTTGGCCAGCTCACGTTGAACTTGAGCGGCACACTTCACCGCCGCGGCTGACGACACAAACGAGGCCATAATGCCATCGCCGGTGTGCTTGACCTCGTGACCGCCCAGGTTGGCCAACGCGTTTCGCACCACAGTGTCGTGAAGATCGAATAACGCCATCGCCGCTTCGTCGCCCATCGATTGAGTCAAAGCAGTCGAGTCCACGATATCTGTGAACAGGACGGTTCGGATTCCGGGATCGCGCGTATCGGCTCCGCCACCAGGCAAGATGGCTGCTCCCGCCGCATTCGTTTGGACATCGCCGAGAAATCCATCTGCAAGCTCAGGCTGAATCTCGATAATCTTTCGAGCGACGAGGCCGTGCGCTTCGCGGTGGACGCGGTGCGCTGCCTCGGGATTTGGTGCCTCGACGAGACAGAACACTTTCCCGCATTTCTCGTTAACCCAATACTTCAGGTAGTTGACACCGTACTTCTCTTGCGCTTCGAGGTCGGCCACGTGCGCTTTTGCGACGTCCTCCGCAGAGACGTCCCCAAGCTCATGAATGTCCATGTATAACGGCACAGCGGCAACTTTAGCGCGATGTAACGCGATGTGAAACATCGATCTTTGGAGGGTGACTGAGCGTCTGGTAAACGACACAATACCGCTCAGTCAGACGAAGCAGTGTAGCCAGCTTCTCTTCGCTTGCGTCAGTGTCCAAATCGAAATGCAAGCGAATCTGCTTGAATCCAACCGGTGCCTCCTTGGAAACGCCGAGAGTGCCGCGAAAATCGAGATCGCCTTCCGCTCGAATCGCCGCATCACGTAACGGGATGCCCAAAGCAGTAGCCACTGCGCGCAGCGTAACGCCCGCGCATCCTACCAACGCCTCCAGCAGCATATCGGCCGAGCAGGCGCTGACCCCATCGCCTCCCGTTGCGGGGTGCAGCCCTGCTTCGACAAGCGCTTTTCCCGTCTCGATTTTGCAGGTAATCCCTTCGCCAATTCGCCCCTTGGCCTGGAAGGTGACCAACGCAGCTTCTGGATGTTGTCGATACCGATCTTTAATCGGCGCTTGCAAAGATCTTAACTCCTCAGCGTTCATCGCGCGATCAATGGCTGCCGCACGATAGAATCATGAAGCTGCAATTGCCTCTGACGTTTTGCTGGTTGGTTTGATGTTTTGATTTACCCGGAAAAAATTGTCGGGATCGTATTTGTTCTTAATCGCAACCAGGCGCTCGTAATTGCTGCCATACGTCGCCCTGATGCGATCCTCGCCCTCTTCCATCATGAAATTTATGTACGCCCCACCCATGGTGAAGGGATGTACAGCCTCCCAGTATTCCTTGGCCCACGCCGTAAGCGCCGGCGCCTTGGCCGGGTCCGGATCGATGCCCGCGATCACCATGGACCAGGTCGCATCTCGGCAGCTCCAAGCTGTCTCGGTTTGCCCGACACGGTGAACCGCGCCGTCTATCGGATAGAGGTGCGTCAACGACAGTTCGCTCGGCGTTTTGGCGGCGTACCTTAGGTGCACGTCGATCGCCTCATCAGAAAGGTCTTTGACGAAATCGCCTTTCCAGTACCATTGCAAATCTTTGGGCAACAGCGGATCGAACAACCTCTGCAGAGCCGGAAATGGCATCGGCCCCATCCAGTCGAGGATAGGCGACGGAAGCTCTCGCCGAATTGGTTTCATCACTTCTTCAGCTTTGTCCAGCGGCCCACTGTAGCAGCAGATCAAGGCGCAGATCTTTCTCCCCCAAATCTCCTTTGGGAACGGGTCGGTCGAGGGCACCGTCTTCACACCCAAGAACGGACAGAGTTCGACAGGCGCTTGGGGCAGAAACTCTCGGTACCATTGCATCACCTGACGCGCGTCCTTGATCTCCCAGAAAATCGGCCCCCCATAGACCGTGTCTACGGGGTGAGCGCGATAGGCAAAGCTCGTGACGACGCCGAAGTTTCCGCCCCCACCTCGCAATGCCCAGAAGAGATCCTCATGCTGCGATGCGTTGGCGGTCACGAACCTGCCATCGGCCAGCACCACATCCGCCTCGATCAGGTTGTCAATCGTCAGTCCATATTTGCGCGCAAGATAACCGTGACCGCCACCTAGAGTGAGGCCCGCGATGCCGGTCGTCGAGACAATGCCTGCCGGCACCGCCAATCCAAACGCATGACTGGCATGTTCCATGTCGCCCTGCGTACAACCTGGGCCGGCCCGGATGGTGCGGTTGACCGGATCGACGCGTACCCCCTGCATGAGAGAGAGATCAATCGCCAACCCGTCATTGCAACTGCCTAACCCAGGCCCGTTGTGGCCGCCGCCGCGTACGGCAGTGAGAAGACCATTCTCCCGGCCAAATCGAACGGCCGAGATGACATCGGCGATATCCACGCAAAGCACGATCAGGCGCGGCTTTTTGTCGATCATTGCGTTATAAACCTTCCGGGCTTCGTCGTAATCTTTCTCCCCCGGCTGTATTACTTTGCCTCGCAAAGTTGTCTTTAGCTCGGTGATGGAATTTTCGTTGAGCATTGTAAATCCGACGACGTTGGAGCTCACGTCGATCATTCCTGCAAATTCAATACGGTCAAGGTGCTGAAATCCAGGATTTTCATTGAGACGAGGCTCGGTGGGTGGGTAGTATCCGGATCAGTACGGCACCTAAGCGATGTTCCATCCGGATCGACTCTGGACTCGACGTGATTTTTTGAAGCTCGCTGCTCAGGCGGGGCTGCTTTGTAAATTCCCGAGACTCGCCTGCGCGGCAGAGGTCATTGACCCAGACACCGTTTGCATCTCGATCTTGCATACGACCGATTTGCATGGGCATATCTTGCCGACTTTCGATTACAAGGGAAATCCCGATCTTGGTGGGATGGCGCGCTGCGTCACGCAAATCCGCCTGTGGCGACGCCAAAATCGAAATTCAATTTTGATTGATGTCGGCGATGTTTATCAGGGCACCGACGTCGGCTTGCGCAGCAAAGGCGAGCTGATGATCGATCTGTTCAATTATTTAGAATACGACGCCTGGATTATCGGCAACCACGAGTTCGATTGGGGGATCGAGGTTTTTCAAAACGCGCTGGCAAGATCGACAATTCCCGTGCTGGCTGCGAACACTGTCCTTCAGGGAAAAGCGGCGGGTAAGCTTTTGGATGAGGAAAATCCATTTGCGAGAATCCAGCCGTTTATTTTGAAAGAAATCGCCGGAATCAAAATCGCAATCATCGGAGTGACAACTCCGGGAATGCCGTTTTGGTTTCGACCGGAATTTACGCAGGGTTTGGATTTCCCATATCCCGTTGAACCGGTGCGACGCGCAATTGCCAAAGCCAAAAGTGAAGGCGCGAATGCGATTGTGCTCGCTGGGCACATGGGACTAAAGTCGAGAACAGGAGGCGACGATTTCGCAAACAATGTAATGTCGCTCACCGCGGAATTCCCGGAAGCCGCCGCGTTCATCGCCGGCCACACGCACCAGCCGATCTCGAGTCGCCTAACGAATGGCGTGTTGCTCACCCAAGCCGATCATTTCGGAATTTACGCCGGTCGTGTCGATCTGGTTTTCGATCGTGCGTCAAAAAAACTGCTGCATCGACAAGCGACTTGCGAGTTGATGGACCGGCGGATTCATCTCGATCACGTCGTTCTTTCTCGCGTGAAATCCCAACTGGCCAAGTCGGACGCGGCACTGGCGCAGCCAATCGGCGAATTAACTGAAACGTTGCGCGCACGCGGCCGCCCTGGGCAGCCGAGCGATCTCGAGCGATTGATCGGCGCCGCAATCATGGAAGGATTGCGAGATCGACATGTCACCGTCGATGGTGCCTTTCACGGTGTGTTCGATGACGGGAACGATTTTGTCGCCGGCGCAAAAACGGTCAACGACACCTGGGGCGTCCTGCCGTACGAAAACTATCTCGTGACCGCGGAACTCGCGCCGGACGAAATCAAAGCGATCATGGAGGAAGCGTACGACAGCCACGAAGGGCGCAACCTGATGGGATTTGATATCACGACCGAACGCCGCGGCGCAGAGCATCGGATCAAATCAATGACGCTCGCGGGCGGCCGCCCGCTCGAACGCGGCAAAGAATATATGATTGCTTTCAACACGTTCGACTCGCGCAGTGGCGGCCATCGCTTTATGAAATTGCGCGCCCTGCTCGAAAGCCCCGCGGCCAATTGTCAGTTCCATCCTGTGCAGACGCGCGACGCGCTCATTGATTATTTCCGGCGTCATAAGGTTGTGCATAAGATTGCCGCCACGACTCAACTAGCAGTCGCGGCTTAAATCTCGGCGAGATTGGACTTGAAAAACCGGAGTGTTCCGGTTGCGTATTTGCCCATGCGCCGATTGGTGTTTTCACTGCTCGCCATATTATCGTTTGTCGATACTGCCCGGTCGCAGGTCACCGAGGTTCCCTCGCAGACGAGGGACTTGCCGATGTATCGGCCAATTTTAATTGGGACAGGTTCAGATGCCCTGATTAATCGCATCGATACGCAAGACCTTATGAAGAAGGGCCAAAAGGACGCATTGATCTTATTCATCTGTTCCGTGAGAAAAAGAGGGGAAATGGAGTGGAGCGGGTTGTATGGCGGCACGCCGGATTCAAAACCACTCGAAGACGAGCTACGGAAAAGACTGTCAGCTGCTGCGGACCAGAGGTTTATTCCCGCCATTTACAATCACCGACCGGTCGATGCGATTTATTATGGCACCGTCGTTTTTGCGGTAGTCAATGGGAAACCGCGGCTGCGTATTTTCTCCAATCAAGAACCGGACGAGGTGAAAGAAGAGCACGACTTCGTCGGGCCGCAGCCGTTTTTCGGCCCGGAATCGAAGTTCAGCGGATTTCATTATCCAAACGACACGGCGCCGGTTTTGGTGGATGGCGTGGTCAAACTGCAAATGAAAATCGATGTGTCTGGCAATCTTCAAGACATAAAGGTTCTTTCAGAGGAACCACCTTTTCTTGGGTTTGGTGACGCCGCTCTGGCTGACTTTCGCAATGCGAAGTTCATTCCGGCGTTTCGTGATGGCAAACCAGTGGCGTGCGACGTGACGTTGCCGGTTCTATACAAAGCAAGAAGTTTTTAGCTCATCATTGCCGGGCTGTCCGCAGATTGGGGCCAGTGTGATGAAGAGACAGATGGTTAGCCGGAGATTCTTCCGGCGCGATCCGCTCAGTTGTGCCCGTGAATTGGTCGGGGCGGAGCTCGTTTGGGAACAATGCGCAGGAATTATTGTCGAGGTTGAAGCCTACGCAGCGGTTAACGATGAAGCCGCGCACACTTTTACGCGACCAAGCGCGCGCGCGTTTATTGAACGCAACAAACCCGGCACTGCCTACGTCTATTTCAACTACGGCATGCATTGGATGTTGAACGTGCTCGTGAAAGGGAACGCGAATGGGTTTGTCTTGATTCGTGCGCTTGAACCACGCCGTGGAATCGCGCTGATGAAGAAGCGCCGCGGCGTCGCTGATGTCCGCAAACTCTGTTCGGGGCCGGGCAAACTTGCCCACGCCCTCGACATCACTGGACGTCACCATGAAATGGATTTGTGCGCCGATCCGCAATACTGCTTCATGTTGCGACCAGGCGCCGCGGTCGATCTTGCAGCCGATCGACGGATCGGCATCACGCGTTCTGCAGATTTACATTGGCGTTTTACTCTGCGCGGCAGTTCGTTTGTGAGTCGGGCCCTGAAACTCTAAGGCATTCTTATTTTGGGGGAGCACAGGCTGCTAGCCTGTCGTTTTCGGCAGCTTGCCGAGAGGAATTGTCCTCGGTAGGCTTCCGACGACCGCCCGGCGCGGCGGGCGCTCCCCAGAGCAATTGACGCGTCGCCATCTTCATCCACATTTCCGCTTCCAATGAACAAAAAACGCGTCCTGCTCGGCATGAGCGGTGGAGTGGATTCCAGCGTCGCAGGGTACCTCTTGCGGGAGCAAGGTTATGAAGTCATCGGCGTGACGATGAAAGTGTGGCCGCAGGACTGCATTTCGCGCGCGGAGGACAAATGCTGCGGGCCCCAGGCTGTGGCGGACGCGCGCAGCGTTGCGCATTTGTTAGGCCTTCCCCATTATGTGGTTGATGAAGCGGACCAATTTGAACAGACCGTCATCAAGTATTTCGCGAGCGAGTATCAGGCTGGTCGAACGCCGAATCCCTGCGTGATGTGCAACGAGAAGCTGAAGTTCGGCAATCTCTGGGGCAAGGCGCAGGCTCTCGGCTGCGATTTCATCGCAACCGGCCATTACGCGATTATCGACCATCCTGCAGTCCCGCAGTCGCGGGATGGCCCCGGCCACGCCATCCTGCGCAAGGGTGTCGATCCGCGCAAAGACCAATCGTATTTCTTGTTTAGTTTGCGGCAGCAACAATTGCGGCGCGCGCTTACGCCGCTCGGCAAGATGACGAAACCGCAAATCCGTGAAATCGCACACTCGTTAGGCTTGAAAGTTGCCGATAAGATCGACAGTCAGGAAATTTGTTTCGTGCCAGGGAACGATTACAAAGCATTTTTGCGATCGCATTTGGGTGAGAATGAATTTCATCGCGGCGAGATTTACGATGCCGATGGAAACTTCGTCGGCGAACACGACGGAATTGAACTGTTCACGATTGGTCAGCGCAAAGGGCTCCCCGGCGGCTCGTCACGACCGCGTTACGTTCTCGACCTTGATGCGGAAACGAATCGCGTCATCGTCGGCGACGCTGACGACCTGATTTGTGGCGAATTCGAAATCGAGCGCGCAAACTGGCACCCTGTAGCCGGAATCGGTGATCCCAGCGCCGCAGTCAGCCCGGCAAGCTTTCGGGGCGACTATAACCGCGAAATCGAAGTCACGGTCAAGATCCGTTATAGCCATCCTGGTACGCGCGCGACAGTGACGCCGCTTGAGAACCAACGCGCCCGCGTTCGCCTGCACGAACCGCAGCGAGCCATCACTCCAGGACAGGCGGCTGTTTTTTACGATGACGGCGTGGTGCTCGGTGGCGGCTGGATCTGCCGGAGCGAAGCGCTTAGCCCTTTAGCACGGCCTGCATTGGCCTAGCGAATGGCCGAAAAGATTCTTCTCACGCTGAGCACCTTTCCGGATGCTGAGACAGCGCGGCAAATTTCAAATCAGTTGGTCACGGAAAAGTTTGCCGCGTGCGCAAATATCCTGCCGAGCGTCGAATCAATCTATCGCTGGAAAGCAAAAAGCGAAACCGGAAACGAAACGCTTGTCTTTTTCAAAGTGAGCGGAGCGCGACAGCAGGCTTTTCAAGAGAAATTGCGATCGCTTCACCCCTACGAGGTGCCGGAAATTATTTCGTGTAAGATCGACAGCGGATTGCCGGAATACCTGCGCTGGGTGATTGAAAGTTGCCGCTAGTCAACTTGACCGCTTAAACGGTCGAGTCTGCCGTTAGTGTGTCACTTTTCGTCGTCTTTTGCCGAGCGCGAAAATGAGCACGCCAATCGCGTTGGCAATCACGGTGACTGCGATGATTTTGCCGGCGAAAACGAGCGGGCTCGGCACGTCGATGATCGGATAGACGGTGAAGAAAATTGCGAGCAGAGAAACACCACAACCGCAGAGCGCGGCCACGCGCAACCAGATGGGCGCGCCGGAACGAATCGCGGTTGCACCTGCAATTGGAATAGCGAACAAGATCACATAGACGATCCCATAGAAAACATTCGCCGCGTTATCGACGAGTTGAAATGCTTCCTGAATTCCAGAACCGATCTGGCTGGCAATCGCGATCATTAGTGTGATCGCACCGACGAACACGATCGAGTTGATCGGCGTCTTATACCGCGGATGCAAGCGCGAGAACCAAATCGGCAGCAATCGGTCCCAGCCAGCGACCATGGGCAGACGCGAGCTGCCGGTAAAATGAACACTCGTCGACGAAATCGATCGCACCGTCATGAGGACAATGCCCATGGATGCGATCACGCCGGCGATGGGAAAAGAGCGCAACCCGAGCCGCAACGTTTGCGGTACCGGACCGATGAGATCGATTGGATTGTTTCCGATGAACGCCAGTACCGAGCTGGTGCCGAGGATGAAGATCAGCGCGATGATGGGAGACGCGATGATGACGGAGCGTCCAATGTCGCGCGCCGGAGCGCGGGTTTCGCCGGCCAAAATGGCGACGTACTCAAATCCGCTCAGCGCGCCGACCGCCAGTTTGCTGAAAATATTGAAACAGTAAAAGATCGACATCGTAGGCGCTACGACCTGGAACGGGTGATACTGCTTCAGTTCACCACGGGCGAAACTCATTAACGGCAAAACAATCAGAGCACCATAAGCTAGGAGCATGGCGGACGCACCGACGCTGTGGACCCATTTGCCTAACGACAAACCGCGCATACCGGTCCAGCCGAGACCGGCGACGAGAGCGCAACTGATCAACGACACGCACCATCTGTTGTTCGGCATCCAGGTCGCGGTTTCACCGATGGCGTAAGAGATATTGGTCGTCACAAACATTCCTCCCAGGGCGATGACGGTGATGGAAAGCAGCCAGAGGTCCCATGCAACCATGAATCCTGCGAACTCGTTAAAACCCAATTTCGCCCATTGATAAATCCCGCCTTCAAGCGGCATGACACGATTCAAATAAATCACCACCGCAGCTTGTGGAATGTAGAAGAGTAAAATCGCCAGCAGCCAAAAAAAGAGATGTGCTTGTCCAAGCTTGGCGGCGGTGCCGACCCAGCTCGAGCCAACGACAAAGAGGATTTGCGTGAGAACCAGATCGCCCAGACCGAGCGGCTTTTTGAGAGCAGCGCTGTGTCCTTCGACCTGGCGTTCCGCGTGATCTAGTTCAGTTGTCACTCGGGAAATTGTAGGGCAAGCGCATCGCTTGCCTAACTTAAAACATTGGCAGGCGGAGCGCCTGCCCTACAACAGCAGAAATCCATTATCGATCTAATCGTGCCCGTGCTCTGATGGCGTTGGCGGCGGCCGTTCATTCCGAAATTCGCGGTGGCGAATTCTCCCGCCGGCATAAGCGATGTAGCCGCCGACGCCTAAACAACCTGCCCCAAATAACAGAACCGCGAGCGCAAGCGCAACGGAAGACTTTGGCCATTTGATCGGCACGGCAATCGCAACCGCGCTCAAAATCGCCAGCGCATAAAAAAACCAAATGAGATCCTCGGCGCGATCCTTGTGGACGTCGAGCCAGGCGCGCCCATCGTCATCTGTCATTGTTAAAACGCGGTCGTAACCTTGTTCACCAAACTCGTAAACCGGCCAGGCCGCTGCCGCGCTGATGAGCACGATGGTGAGAGTCGCGATTTCTGCCGGTCGACTCCGGAGAAGGAGTGCGATGATCAAGCCGATCAGCCCGAGGGCGAGACCGTAAATCGGAAGCGGGTTGATGAGAACATGAATGTATTCCGGCTGCCGCAAATCGCGCAGGATCGCTTCCATCATGATAATCAGTGTGACTGAAGTCACGTGCTACGCAAGCTGCCTGACGGTTGAGTCCGTTGCATCCGGCATAGCAATTTCACGAGCCCTAACACAGAGGATACGGCCAATCGAAGGGATGAATTACGACGTTTCAGCTGTGCTTCTCCCGGATCACTCATGCCGGGAGAGGCAGAGCTTATGGCAAGTCCTGCGCACCGCTGATTGGAGTAAAGATGGTTACTGTATTTATTTTTAACTCCGCCCAGCGCGTTAACATCCGCCGCCCCCGGGGGCACGTCCGCCCCGCGGGGGCAAACCGCTGGTTAGAGCTTCTCCGCGTCGCTGTGGGTATTCGCGGGGACCGCGACGGTCGTGTTCGGCGGCGTGAGACTGTACACAATGGTATGCATCACCCGGCCATTATCGGCCAGAACAAACTTCAGCTTGATCACAGCCCCGGAACTACCGCCGGGGGGATTGGGAAGTTAATTTGTGCATTGCCGGTGCAGTCGGCGTTCACCGTATAAGTTCCATGTTCGTTGTCATGCAAGCCCTCCGTGGGCGGGGGATCCGACACGCCGTTTCGCACAATCCAATCTTTTTGGATAAGACATGCGCCGGGGATGAAGTTTTGCGCGGTGAAGTTGAAGCGCTCTTAGCTGCGCATCAACGAGCGGGGGAGTTTTATCCAAACCCCAGTCGCCGCGCTTGCCACGAGGATCGTTGAAAACGGGCAACCTGACTTGCTGATCGGTCAGACGATCGGCCACTACAAAATCTCGAAACGAATCGGTACCGGCGGGATGGGTGAAGTATATCTCGCTTCTGACATTAGCGCGGGCCGAAAGGCCGCGCTCAAACTCCTGCCCACGCAGTTTACCGGCGATGCGGAGCGTCTGAAGCGGTTTCAACAAGAAGCGCGCGCTGTAGCTCTGATTTCAGGTCTTGGAATTTAGATCCTTTGGCGAAGCAGATTTTAGTTTCTCAGGCTTAGCACCGTTTCTATCGAGACTCTCTTTAGCTTCCTGATAGGGCACATATCTTTTCCAATCGGCGGTGGTGAAGTGCCACCACTCAGTCCGCAATCCATAAAAGTTGTTCCCGGCCATTGCGACCTGCAACAGGCGCAAGTGTGCTCTCACCAGTGGATCGATGCCTTGATAATACATCGTGGCCGCCGGGCTGAATTCATCGAAGTCGGTCGGCATCGTCACGGGGCGTCCCCAAACGTCCACCAGTGTGGCATCGACCGAAACGCCCCATGAATGCATCGAGCCGAATCCATTTTCCGGATCGGCAATGTAATCGAGTCGTTTGCCAGCGAGTTGCCAAAGCAACAGCTGCGCTTCTCTTGGCCGATAAGCGTCCCAAATTTTTAAGCCGTAGTCATATTGACGTAGAAACTTTTGTGCACCGCCCAGTTGCTGAGCCACGCTCGGAAGAATGAGCGCGCGCATTCCGTTAGGATAGAGTGTGCGCCCGGTCACATTGTGTGAAGTCGCATAGCGAAGCTCAACCACGATCGAAGGCGCCACGCTTTTGATCTCCACTAAGTCCGGATTGGCCGCGAGTTTCCGGGCGAAGAACGAGATTAACAGGCCGGGAACGAGAACAAAATGTGGCGGCCAGTTTCGTCGCCGGGATTTGCGGGGTGGAGTCATCTGTTGCAAACTTGAAGGTAGCAAGTGGCGGTAATCAATCTGTCGCCACGGCCGGCGTGGTATCTGTTTTGGCAATGCGTTGCAACAGAAGCCGAGCAGCGTCATCGGGCACGTTAAAATGCAGCTCGAGGTTTGCGCCCTGTCTCCTCACCTCCGGCGGTTGTTTGTAGAGCAGCAGGTCGGAATCCTGCAAGTGCAACCATCGCTGCGGTTCATCGTGCAGCCGGCGCGCCAGTTGGCTAGCAATTTCTGTGGATTTCATTTTCACAAGCAATCTCGCTCTTATCGGATTTTGCAGAGTCAAGGCAAGCCCAAGAAGCTGCGAATCGTCGAGTAATTCGTGCACAAAGATCGGATGAAAAACGCGTGCCAGATCTGGCGGATCGCGTGAGATCAAGCGCAGGGAGCTTTCCCGATCGAGGGCTTGGAAGCGATCGAAAAGTTGGTCGGTGATCTTGAGATCCAGTTCTATCCCGAGCCGGACTCGAACCAATTCGTTCACTTCCGCCTCCGTGCCGACAGCGAACGTCTTGGGACCAACGCGGGCGAGCGCCAGATCTGATCGCTCCCAGACCGGCAGTCCACTGATGGTTCGTCGCTGAAATGCGCTGTCGTAGTCAATCGCGCGAATGACGCGCGAAACGTCGCCACGGGCTTCCACCAAAAAGAATTCGCGCACCACGCCGGCGTCATTCGTGGTGGCGGCGCGGGTGATGCGCAGCGTGTCGCGGGTCAAGTTCAAAACGGGAGTGTGTCCTGCGGCGCCGAGCAGACCATTCCAGACATTCTGCCATGCGTCGGGCTGTTCTTTCCGCCAGCGCTTCGGCAAATCATCGCGTCCGAATTGGTCGGTATTGATTGATAGGATGGCGTCGGTCTCTTGGGGCAACCATTCGCGTTTGGGTGGAGATTGAAAGACAAGAGGTAAAATGATTGCCAGCAACGTGATCACCGAGATGACGCAGAAGTAAAATTGCCGCAGCTCCTGTTTGTCGATCTGGCCGGAAAGGAGTGCCAGTTCAGCAGTGTGTTGTTGATGTCGATCTACCGCCGTACGGTGGCGTTGCACGTCGCTAAGCAAATGCGGCGCATTGGGTGGGGCGATGCCTTGAGAAGCGAGGTGGCGACCGATATTCAAATAGGCGGGATTCTTCCGCTCCTCCACCACCTGATGGCGCGTACGCTCGCTGCGCAACGCCTCTTGCTGGGCAAGGATGTTGTCATTTAAAGCGCGATCACGCGCTTGGAATTCAGCCCGAGCACGCTCGACGTTTTTGTCGATCACGGAGAGCTCCTCTTCCGCCGCCACTAATTTTTCCTTAGCGATTCGACTTGCCTCCGTGCCGCCAAGCCGCGCGCGTACAAGTTCAGCGCGTTCTTCCGGCAGACGGGCGCGCCGAGCCGCAATGCTGGCGGATTGTGTTTCCAAATGAGCCGGCGGCGGAGTCTGTGCTTGCAGTTCGGACAGTCGCTTCAATAGATCGCGGTCTGCGGCATCGTTTTCTCGAATCCGCTGCTCCACGGCGGAGAGTTCGCGCGCGCAAACGTCGGCTGCGCTTTTTGCTTCGTTGCGGCGCTGCAAGACCGGTTTCTTTTCTGTTTCTAATTTGGCCAGCGCCTCGTTTTGTTCCCGCGTATTCTCTTGCCGCTGCCTCTCGAGTTTTTTGATCCCTTCTTCAATCTGCGCGATGCGCAGCGCGACCTCCTTCTGTTCCTGCTCGAGCTTCTTCAGTGCGACAATCTCGTTGCGCAATTCCGGGAAATTGGCCGCTTGCGAAGTACCTTCGCGTCCGAGATTGATTTCACTTTTTTGCAATAACCGCTTCTCGTGGCGCAGCGCCAGGCGTGTCCTTTGCCGCCGGATCTTTAATCCCATCTCGCGCAGCCCTGTACGGATGAAACTCACGAGGCAACGCTACGCGAACAGAGCTTTCACAAAAATAAATTTCCGTCTGGATGAAGCTCCTGCTGCGCTCCATTTTTTACGACTGTCGAAAGATGCGCCGGCGATAAGATCGACAACTCGCTGACCGTTACTCCTCCGGCTCTGCTAACTTTGCCAACACGCTGAAATCTTCCAGCGTCGTTGTGTCACCTGTGACTTTAGCGCCGCTCGCTATTTCCTTGAGAAGGCGGCGCATGATTTTTCCACTGCGCGTTTTTGGCAGCGCCTCGGCAAAACGAACTTCGTCGGGCCTGGCGATCGCCCCGATATGTTTGCCGACATGCTCTCGCAATTCGCCTTTTAACGCATTCGTCGGATCGACATTCGTTTTCAAGGTCACGAATGCGCAAACGCCCTGACCTTTGATTTCGTCCGGGCGCCCGACAACCGCCGCTTCCGCCACGCGCGGATGACTCACGAGCGCACTCTCGATCTCCGATGTCCCCAGGCGGTGTCCGGCAACGTTGAGCACATCATCGATGCGGCCGACGATCCAGAAATATCCATCCTCATCGCGGCGGGCACCGTCGCCTGTGAAATAGTTGCCTTTGTATTCGCTCCAATATTCTTTTCGGTAACGTGCCTTGTCGCCGTAAATCGTGCGCAACATCGCTGGCCATGGTCGGCGCAAGATTAATTTGCCGCCAACGTTCGCGCCAACTTCTCTGCCGCTTGGATCCACCACTGCGGGATCGACACCGAAAAACGGCAGCGTGGCGCTTCCCGGCTTAGTTGGCATTGCGCCGGGTAACGGAGTGATCATGGCCGTGCCGGTTTCGGTTTGCCACCACGTATCGACAATTGGGCAACGCCCGCCGCCGATCGTCTTATGATACCACATCCACGCTTCCGGGTTGATCGGTTCGCCAACAGTGCCTAACAAACGCAGCGATGAAAGATCGTGCCTTTTCACCCAGGTGTCGCCCCAACGGATAAACGCGCGGATCGCGGTCGGTGCGGTGTAGAGAATATTGACGCGATGCTGCTCGATGATCTTCCAAAAACGGTCCGGCTCCGGCCAATTGGGTGCGCCTTCATACATCAACGTCGTCGCGCCACTGGCCAGCGGGCCGTAAACAACGTAGCTATGTCCTGTCACCCAACCGATGTCGGCCGTGCACCAGAAAATATCTTCGTCACGAACGTCGAAGACATACTTTATTGTTGCGTAGATGCCGACAAGGTAACCGCCGGTTGTGTGCAAGATTCCTTTCGGTTTTCCAGTCGAGCCGCTGGTGTAAAGAATGTAAAGTGGATGCTCGGCGTCGAGCGATGCCGGCGGGCAACGTGCATCCACGTATTCCAACTCGCGATGCCACCAAACATCGCGGCCCTCCTCCATATGAATGGCATTGTGCGCGCGTTGAAAGACGACGACGCGTTTGATTGTCGATCTTTCGTGCAATGCTTCATCCACATTTTTCTTCAGCGGAACAATTCCGCCACGACGATAACTTCCGTCCGCCGTGATTAGCGCGATCGCGCCGCTGTCGGCTATCCGATCTCGAATAGAATCAGCGCTAAACCCGCCGAAAACGACCGAATGTACCGCACCGATGCGAGCGCAAGCCAGCATGGCGATCGCCGCTTCCGGAATGGTCGGCAAATAAATGATGACCCGATCACCTTTGCCGACGTTATTTCGCTTCAATACATTCGCGAAGCGGCAAACTTCATGATGCAATTGTTGATACGTCAGCGTTCGTTTCTCTCCGGGCTCGCCCTCCCAAATTATCGCCGCTTTGTTTCGGCGATACGTGAGTAGATGTCGATCCAGACAATTTTCGGAAACGTTCAATTTTCCGCCGATAAACCATTTCGCGAACGGAACCGTCCACTCGAGGACTTTCTTCCACGGCCGCTGCCAACTGAGTTCTCTCGCCTCGCGCGCCCAAAATTTCGCGGGGTGTTTGATTGATTCGCGATACATCCGGCGATATTGCTCAAGCGATTTGATCCGCGCTTTAGCCGCGAATTCTTTCGATGGTTTAAAGACGCGGCGCTCCGTCAGAAGCGATTCGATGTTCGAGTCGTGCATGGGCAGTTCCTAATATCTCCAAGACAATTGTAGAGCAAGCGCTGCGAGTTCGTTAAATCGAGATTTGTGAATCGCGAATCGGAATTAGTGGTGGCAATTAGCGATGTAACGAATCACGAATCACGAATTTCAGTTGTCTTCCAAGCCACGCGGCCAAACAATGCACACATGGCTGATCACGTTTACAAAAAGATCGAATTGGTCGGTTCGTCGCCGAGCAGCTTCGACGCCGCCGTCAAAAACGCGCTGGAGCGAGCGCGGAAAACAGTGCACAACATGCGCTGGTTTGAGGTCACCGAGACGCGCGGCTATTTGGAAGATGGAAAAATCGCACACTGGCAGGTGACGTTGAAGGTGGGCTTCACGCTCGAAGGGTAGAGTGGATCGGCTTGCCTGCTCGCGAAAGCTTTCGGAGCTCCGCTGACGACGCTAAAAAGTCGCGCGGCAGGCGCCAGTATTTTATGATCGAGCAGGGACCGCTCGATCCACCTATTCCTCTTGCTCGAACGCCTGGTAGAGCTTGGTCGCGCCGTAAATCAAAACTGCCGGCTTAAGCGCGAACAAAAGCAGGCGGACAGACCCGCTTAAAATCCGGCTGATCGGCAGGCGGTTCAGAATGAATCCTGCAACAAAAGCATAGACTAACGACTGCCCTGGGTTTTGGCGGACATAATTTTCCGTTTCGCTCAGCAGCTCGTCGAATTGCTCTCTCGTGTAGCGCAGCCCGCGCGCCGCGACGTCCTCAGAACTTCGCGCAAATTGTTCGTCCATGTTCGCGATAATGATTGTCCGTGCAGCCGGTTTGGTCAACGCAAAGTCAGCCAGACCGTGCTCGCGCCGCTCCCGGTCGGAAAATCCGGCGGTCGCGGTGGTCGCTGCAAGGCTCCTGCGCGCCGCAGTTTCTTCAGACAATGGCGCGCCATCCCTTCAAGCGCGCGTTCCTCCAACGTCGCGCAATTGGTCGACAACAAAACACGCGTGTCACGTCCGGCGATCTCCAATGCCGCGAGAAGCAAGTCTTCAAAATCATTCTCAACGCGGAATGCTTTCCCGCGCGACGGGCGCGCAAAAGTCGGCGGATCCAGAATGATCATATCGAACTTTTCGCCGCGACGCGCCATTCGCCGCAAGATTGGGCGCACGTCGTCGGCGATAAAGCGGTGGTCGTCGGTCGGCAGACTGTTGAGTGAAAAATTCTCGCGTCCGCGCGCCAGCGACTTTTTGGAAAGATCGACATTTACGGTTTGCGCACCGGCCGCTGCTGCGGCCACCGAAAAGCTGCACGTGTAGGCAAAGCAATTCAGCAATCGCCTCGGGGCCGCTGCCCGCGCATAACTTCGATTTTCCCTTTGGTCGAGAAACAGACCAATCGAATAACCCGCTCCAAAATCGATTCCGAACTTGAGTTTCCTTTCCTTCACTACGGACCGGAGATTTTCATCCGGATTGCCAAACAGAAGTCGCGGCGCCTCTCGCGCTTCGTTTTGCTTCGGTAGCAACCGCCCGAAAATGCGTCTGAACTGAGAATTTTGGTTTTTGCTCCACAAGCCGAGCTCTATTATCAACCGGTCGCGCGCCGCCGTTTTTTGGTAGGAAATTAGAATGTCGCGGCCGAAGCGCTCGACCCAACCGTCATTTGCGGTGCAGAGCCGATGCGCGTCGGTTCCTTCAGCTTCAAAATCGCACAGAAGCTCCTTATTGATCCACCCAGTCCCTCTTGTACTCATTTTCTCAGTCAGCTAAACTCGACCGTTTTAAGCGGTCGAGTTTTAGGAAGAGGAGAATCTGCGACCCGGGTCGGAATGACAAAGGCATATCCGGCAAATTGTTATCGACGCGCTACCATTAGGCGACTTCAATCCAGCCAACTTGGCGAACCGATGCAACAAGTTACTATTCGCGTTCCGGCAAGCACTTCCAATTTGGGTCCTGGATTTGATTGTCTCGGAGTCGCGCTTCGAATTTACAACGATATAACCGTGACCCGCGGTGGGAAGTGGCCACCTCCGCCTGTCGCGCGGCAAACGGCAGCCTTATTTTTCAAGCGAGCCGGGCAGCCTTTTTCCTTTTCGTGTTCGATCACGGGGAGGATTTTGCGCGCACGTGGTTTGGGTAGCAGCGCCACCATTCGCCTCGGCCTCCTGCATGCATTAAATGAACTTTCCGGCCGTCGGCTCGATCGATTGTCGATGTTTAAACTATGCGCGGAGCTTGAGGGACATCCCGATAATGCTGCCCCCGCTTCCTTCGGCGGTTTTACTGTCGCACGCGGCGGACACGTTCAGCGTTTCGCAGTGTCGCAGCGGCTTTTTTTTGTTCTTTTGATTCCAGATTTCGAAATCAAAACCGCGGCGGCCCGAAGAGTCTTGCCAGCGAGGATTACACGCATGGCCGCCGTGCAAAATTGCTCCAGTGCTTGCGCCATTACCGCTGCATTTGCATCGCGCCGTTATGAAAATCTGCGTGGAAATTTCGTTGATCAACTCCACCAGCCCTTTCGGGAAAAGTTAATACCGTTTCTACCTGACGTGATCGTAGCCGCTGAAAAAGCCGGCGCGCTAGGCGCATTTTTGAGCGGCAGCGGACCGAGCATCTGCGCCATTACCTTGCAAGGTCAACATAAAGTGGCCGCTGCCATGTTACGCGCTGTAAGTCCGGCCCCGAAAGCTTTCGGAACACGGACTCGCCCTTTGGCAAGATCGACATCCGCGAGAACGCTCATCACTACCGCTGACAATCGCGGCGTGTGTTTTCACCGTTCATCGGCCACCTTTTGCTGATCACCAGTTCTGATGGGCCGGCGTTTTGAAAATTTAGAGCAGTTCGCCGTTGACGTTGTCCTCGAACGTCGTCACGGATTTCGTGCCAACATTCTGCGAGGCATCCTTTATCTGCTCTCGCTGCTCTTCGAGCGCATCGTGCAGCTGCGCCTTTATCTTTATCGGAAACGTATTTTCCGCGAGCGCGCGCTCGGTTGTCTGGTCATCAGTATCGGCAATCTGACTGTCGGCGGAACGGGCAAAACGCCCGTCGTCGAAAAGTTCGCCCGCGCGTTGCAATCCGGTGGTCGCCGCGTCGCCATTCTCAGCCGCGGTTACAAAAGTGTTCCACGCAAACGCCATTGGTTGGACCGGGTCCGACGAAAAGATATCGATCCACCACGCGTGGTGTCCGACGGGAATGCGCTGCTGCTCGACTCACTTATCGCCGGCGACGAGCCTTACATGCTCGCGCACAATTTGAACGACGTGATTGTGGTTGTGGACAAGGACCGAGTAAAGAGCGGGCGTTTCGCGATCGGCAAATGGAAAGTGGACACGCTCCTGCTCGATGACGGTTTACAGTATCTCCATCTCAAACATCGGCTCGACATCGTCCTGGTCGATCGACAGGCGCCGTTCGGGAATGAATTTTTGCTTCCACGCGGCACGTTGCGCGAGCCGCCCCGTAATTTGCATCGCGCCAGTTACATCTTTATCACGAAGAATACCGGCGAGCCAAACGATGTTCTGATCCAGCGCATCCGCCGTTACAATCGCACCGCCGAAATTATCGAATGCGCGCACAAACCGCTTTATTTGCAAAACATCTGGACCAGCGAGCGATTGCCGCTTGAGCGTTTGCGCGGCACTTACATCGGCTCGATCTGCGGCATCGCCGCGCCGGAAAGCTTCGAAGGCGCGTTGAACGAGCTCGGAGCACATGTTGACCTTGCGAAGCGCTACATCGATCACCATTACTATACCGAAGCCGAGTTAAAGACTTTCATTGCGCGTTGCATCCGGCGGGACCTGGCAATGATTATCACCACAGAAAAAGACGCAGTGCGCATGCCGCGCTTGCCTGAATCAGAAGTGAAAGTCCCAATCTATTTCATGCGCGTTGAAATTGAGATCCTCAGTGGCCACGAAAGCTGGGAGCACTGCGTCGCCCGCATCTGCAAACCGCAACCGATGCTCTCGCCGGAGCGCTTTTTTGCCTGATCTTTTTCTGAATTCGAAATTGCACACCCAACGCCTACCGCGCCGTAACCTTGCGAGGGCGGGTTGGGCGTTGGACGTTTGCTTCTAAATGCCTGAAGAAGCCCAACTCGTCGTCGAAGGGAAAAAGCTCTCGGTTTCGAATCTAAATAAGGTCCTGTACCCCAAAGTCGGGTTCACCAAAGGACAGGTGATCGATTACTACATCCGCGTCGCGCCTGTTCTTTTGCCGCACCTGAAAGATCGGCCACTCACGATGAAGCGTTACCCTGACGGGGTCGAAGGCGAATTCTTTTACGAGAAGAATTGTCCATCGCATCGGCCGAAGTGGGTGAAGACGGCGAAGGTTTGGAGCGAAGGCAACAATCGGATGATGAATTATTGCCTGGCTAATGATCTGCCGACGCTGGTTTGGGCGGCGAATCTGGCGGATCTCGAGCTGCACACCTCGCTCGCGCGCAAGAAGGACGTGTCGCGGCCGACTATGATGGTGTTTGATCTGGATCCGGGCGCGCCGGCCGACATCGTCCAATGTTGTCAGATCGGTCTTTGGCTGCGCGATTTGTTAGCGAAAATGAAATTGAAATCATTCGCGAAAACGAGTGGCTCGAAAGGCCTGCAAGTTTACGTGCCGCTCAACACGTCGGTCACGTTCGAACAGACGAAAGATCTATCGCGCGCACTCGCTCAGCATCTCGAAGGCCAACATGTCGATCTTGTCACGTCGAACATGTCGAAAGCCATGCGGAAAGGAAAAGTCTTCGTCGATTGGAGCCAGAACGACGAACACAAAACGACCATCTGTGTCTATTCGCTTCGCGCCAAGGAAGAACCAACGGTTTCTACACCCATCACGTGGGACGAAGTTGCGACATGCCTGCAAAAGAAGAAAGCCGATCTCTTGAAATTTCGCTCTGACCAAGTCCTCGCCCGCGTGGACAAACTGGGTGACCTGTTCGAGCCGGTCGGAAAATTAAAACAGAAGCTGCCGAAGAAGTGGAAGCTATGATGTAATTAAGGCGGCAAAGATTATAGCGCATGAACAATCACGTATGCTTTGATGCCATCGGATGGGCGGGAGCCGCCGCTCTTCTCGTCGCGTATGCGATGGTTTCCTCCAAGAAATTGGAAGGAGACTCAAATGCTTACCAATGCCTAAATATCATCGGCAGCCTTCTCTTGGCCATAAACACGGTCTTTTACAGAGCTTATCCTTCTTCTTTTATGAACATGATTTGGATGGGAATAGCTATCTTTTCAATCGCGGCGAGAAAGCGAGTTCCTTCTCGTTAGGTTGCTGCGACTGCGATCAGCATTATTTCATATGCGCAAAGTGAATTTGAAGGATGTCCCGGAGCAGGAGCGAAAATCGCCGAAAGGAAAGTTTGGGCGAGCATCTAAGAATATTTCGATTGCCCTCGGGCGCGAACCGGAGTCGCTCGATTTGGCGAAACGTCACCCGTTTGATCTCGCGCTTGTGCGAATTCCGAAAGGCAAATCACTTTGTCCATATCATGCGCACGCGGCCGAAACGGAACTTTACCTCGTCGTTTCCGGCCGCGGCAGCGTTCGCGATAAAGATGGGATAACTGAAGTTGGACCGGGCGACGCGTTTTTCTTTCAGCCGGGCGAAGCGCACCAGCTTTCCAATGGCGGTAATGAAGATTTCGTTTATTACGTGATTGCTGATAATCCGCGCAGCGGCGCAACCGGCGATTCCTGTTTTTATCCCGATAGCGGCAAATGGGCGGTCGTGAAAGAGGGACTGGAGGAAGTAATAGTGAAAGGGAACGAGACTGACTACTTCAATGGCGAAGAATAGAGCGATTGTCATGTCGAGCGAAGTCGAGACATCTCTTTTCATTTCGAAGAGTGCAGTGATCCCGCAATGGCGGGACACTTTGGTCGGAATGACAAAGGGCTGAAATGCGTAAGATAAACGTAAACGAGATCAAAGAAGAGGCGTGGCAATCGCCAGGCGGGAAGTATGCCGTGTCTTTCAGGGGAATCTCCGAGGCGCTGGGGCGCGATCCCAGCTCGCTGGATTTGTCCAAGCGTCATCCATTCGATCTGGAATGGAATCGCGTGCCTCCCGGGAAACGAAATTTCCCTTACCACGCGCACTCAGCGCAGTGGGAGCTTTATTTGGTCATTTCCGGCAGAGGAAGCGTTCGTCACAAAGATGGCACGGCCGAAGTCGTGGCTGGCGACGCTTTTATTTTCGGACCTAACGAGCCGCATCAGCTCAGTAATTCTGGGACCGAAGATTTCATCTACTACGTGATCGCCGACAACCCCATCGGCGAATCGGCGTACTACCCGGACAGCGGGAAGTGGAAAGTCAACAAGTCATCAGCGGCGGATCGCGTTGTTGTGAAGGGGGAAGAGAACGATTATTTCGACGGCGAAGAATAGGTTATCTTGTGATTAGCACATGCTCTGCATTTAGGCTGAAATCATGGTTCCCAACAAATCGCCACAAGATTTTCCGTACAAGACTTATCTCAACATTTTGCACGGACCGCTTGAGATAATCGATGTACAGAAACTGGCCGATGCCTGCACGGACAAGTGGTACAACCAGACGCTTTGCAAGGTTAACGATTCTGTAGTCCGGCTCGCTGTGATTCAAGGTGAATATCACTGGCACGAACACAACGACATCGACGAATTCTTTTACGTAGTTGAGGACGATTGCTAATCGATC